>Ga0335069_10000278_pt1 | contig 89896 bp, 63 predicted proteins | sample Lox_Sample_11_FD_206714 | JGI IMG/M metagenome (GOLD analysis project Ga0335069, IMG submission 206714) | Soil microbial communities from Loxahatchee National Wildlife Refuge, Florida, United States - Lox_Sample_1.1 | ecosystem: Environmental > Terrestrial > Soil > Wetlands | place: USA... | reverse complement strand
CAATGAACCCCGGGGAAGAAAGGGATTACAACGTAAGGATAAGGTACCGCCAGCCTCTTCAGCCGGCGCGCCTGTATTGCACGAATGAAGGAATATACCTTATTTTCAGCAGGCTCCAGCGTGGTGTTGCACCGGGGCAATTCGCGGCCTGGTATGATGATGAAGAATTACTCGGATCGGGAGTAATCAACAGATGAAAAAAGGGATTAGTTATTTTATTCCTGATGCGTTCATTATAAGTTTCACGGATTCCTTAAGCTCATCCAACTGCCTCCTCAGCTCCCTGTTCTCTTCCCTCTGTGCGTCGATCTGCTTCTGCTGATCCTTGATCCCTTCGAGAAGAATTACAGCAAGCTTATCATAGGCAACTGCCTTGTATCCCTTGTTATCGGTCCTCACAAGTTCGGGAAAGATCCTTTCCACCTCCTGTGCAACGAGTCCGATCTGCTGACCGGCATCGAAATTCATCTCAGGAAATTCATCAGTGCGCCAGTTAAAATGATACCCGTTAAGTTCAAGCAGGGCCGGCATCACTCCGTTCAGATGCTGAAGGTCTTTTTTCCATCTTATGTCCGAACCGCTCCATGACCCTGTTGCATAGGCGTTTCCCTGAACATAAAGCGTGTAAGACGGGTTTGAAGCGTTGCCAATCGTTACCGGGTGATAAAAATAATTATAGGAATTCCCAAAGCCCCAGCTGAAGTATGTACCATTTGACCATAATGCTTCCTTTCCATTCACTTTCAGCGCTATTCCTGAGCTGATGCCGTTATTAACGTTGAGAAGGCTTCCCATATCTGCCGAGCCATCCTTATAAAGAGTATAAGCATTCGACCTTGAGGAAGTGGATGATCCGTTACCGGCAACAAACAGCGGGTCCCATGAATACCAGTTTGTTGAGTCACCGTTCAGCACGTTGTATCTTCCGATGGTAAGGGACCCATAGGACTGAGCAGTCGTAAAGTGCCCCATGGCAATGGCGCCATCACCCATGGCATAGGTATTATCTCCGAATGTTGCAGTCAAATGTGATGATGCTGTTGTTTTATAACCTGTTGCAAAGGATGTATGGCCCCTGGCATTGGTTCTGTCACCGAATGCCGCTGCAACCCAGTTATTTGATATTGTTGAGCACCCGTTGGCCATGCCTCCCCAACCCGATGATTTTACCTGTGTTCCCCATCCTGTTGCAGTAGAAGCAACACCGTCGGCTTTTGTTCCCCAGCCCATGGAGGTATTAAACCAGCCCCTGGCAGCTGTCTCATAACCCAGGGCAGTTGCAAATGGACCTGATGCAGTGTCTGCCACACCAAAGGTAAATGAACCCTGGTTAGAAGCGATAGAGCCAAACCCGGCGGCAAAAGACCCGAAACCTGAAGCTATTGTCTTTCCCGTGGGCTTATTCGTCGAATCCACACCTACCGATCCAAGGGCAAAGCTCAGGTTCCCGCTTGCCGTCGCATAGCTTCCGAATGCATAGGACCCGGTGCCCGTTGCGCTGGAATGGTCACCGAAAGCAAATGAGCTCGCACCCGATGCAAGGCTGTTTTTCCCTATTGATGTCGAATAGGCCGATCGTGAAATCGCCTGGTAGCCCATTGCCTGTGAATATGAGCCGATTGCACGGGAAAGGTATCCTGAAGAAAATGAATTTATACCTACACTGTCCTTCTTTTCTATTATAATGTTCCCTGTCAGGAAAGCATTTTTAAGAGGGTACCATAGAATCCTGTTCTGTGCCGGATTGACAATGCCGGTGGTGTCTGTCGCAACGTTAAAGTAATTTGAAGGCAGGGCCTTTGATGAGCCGAAGCCACCGATTGCAAATCCGCCCTTGGCAGTTTTGGTAAGCTTATCGTCGATGTATAACCTTATACTATCGGGATCGATAATAAGAAGGGGCTGCGAAGATGCCTTGCCTGTTCCGAAGCCTCCCACGGCAAACCCGCCTTTGGTATTCCCCTTTGCACCATTATCAACATAAATTCTCACACCCTCGTTATATACGGCGAATACAACCTGTCCGGTTGTGTTTCTGACTATGAAGAGGGCGGAGTCCATGGTTGAAGTGCTGCTTGCAACACTCATGTACGGAATATTGTTCTTCAGGCTGTTTGCCTGCAGGGCATAGGGAACGCTTAGCAGCTGGCTTGTACCGCTGATTGTATAATTTGCACCACCTGTCGGATCCGTCTCGGTCTTGATATAATATGGTCCGGCCCCCCAGTTAATTGTCGAGAAATTGCCTGTTACCGGAATACCAGAACCTATAATTACATTAACTAGGCCGTTCATATTTGTCTGGGGGTTTGGACTATAAGTCTCCTGGTAAATCAGTGTACCGGTTGGACTTCCCTGAAGGATGCTTATCCTGAGACCGATTGATTTGTTTGACTGCAGGACATTACCGAGATCACGGATAACAGCCTGGTAGCTCATTTTCTGCGGAGCCTGGGCGCTGAGTATGCCAAAGTACGAAATCAGCAGAAAGGTTATGATAAGTTTTGTTTTCATGGTATAATTATTAAGAAAACATAAAACATTCATTACAAGGCAAGTTAGATCAAATACAAAGACGAGTCAATAAAATTAAACGCACCAGTTCTTCTGGATCTAAAATTCAGAACAGGTTTAAAGCAGCTAACGTCAGTTTCATTTTCACGGAAGCATGGTTCTTTTGATTTACAAGATCAGCTAAACCAGGTCAAGTTAGGTGAAATACCAAGACATGTCAAGTAATTTTGACAAGTTAACTTTCCGCAGTGGTAAACAGCTAAAAAAAAACAGGGATCCCGGTAATTGTTACCGTAATCCCTGTCAAATGAAATCTGATTTTTCCTATTTGTTCTGGAGCTTCAGCATTGCCGATTCAAGCTGTTCGACCCGGGATGTCAGTGACTCGACCTGGCCCGACAGGCTTTCAATCCTTGCCTTTTGTTCCTTTATGATTCCATGTTGTTCCTTGACAGCTTCTACCAGAAGGGCGGTTATCGGGGCATATTCCATCATATACCCGCTTTCAGATTTTGAAACGACTTCAGGAACTACCGGCTCCACTTCCTGGGCAATGAATCCTATCTTCCTTCCTTTATCTGTTCCGTGATTTTCCCTGAATTCAAAACTTACCCCATGAAGGCTCAGCACTTTGTCGAGAGGATGTGAAAGCTCTTCGATATTCTTTTTCTTTGTCGAATCGCTTACCACACTCCAGCCCGACGAGCCGCCGGCAGTTCCGTTCACATAAAAGGTCTTGCTGTTGCTGGCCGTACCCCCGATTACAAGATAAGGTGTCGAAAAATCACCGTAAAGAAGAGGAGTAGTCGTTACCGCACTGTTGCAGACTATAAGCTTATTGTTTCCGCTCAGCGAATACCCGGCATTATAGCCTATCGCGACATTATTGCTTCCGCTCAGGTAATACCCCGCATTAAATCCGATCGCGACATTGTTGCTGCTTCCCGATGTCTGCGACCCTGCAGTTGAGCCTATGAATACATTACCGGAGCCACTATTTGCATAACCTGTTGCATAGCCCACGAATACATTGTCGGCTCCGCCTGTATTACGGCCTGAGTTATCACCTATCAGCGTGTTTCTGCTCATCTCGTTATACTGACCGGCCTGCTGGCCAATCACTATGTTGCCCGACCCGGCCTTGTTACCCGATGCAGCGTAATAACCGATGAATATATTCTCATTGCCCGATGTATCCGCATAGCCTGCATTATATCCCATGAAAGTATTAAAACTTGCATTATTGCTGTAACCAGCATCAGTTCCCACAAAAGTATTTGTTCCTCCGTGCTTGTTCAGAAAACCGGCTCCTTCGCCCACGAAGGTGTTTCCATCTCCGTCAGCATTATAATATCCTGCATCGAATCCAATAAAATCATTCCAGCTGCCCGTTGTATTGGAATAACCGGCAAGATACCCTAAAAAAACATTATAATAGCCCGATGTATTTGATGCACCTGCCTGGTAGCCAAGGAAAGAATTATAAAGCCCTGTCGTGAGATTTGAGCCGCTACCCTGCCCGATGAAATAGTTATTCGGGGTAAGATTCATATATGACCCGACTCCCTTGCCTCCAAAGCCACCAACAGCAAATCCTCCCTTTGCACCTTTTGAAGAGCTGGGATTGACATATATTCTTGTGCTGTCTCCGGTTACCCTCAGGTATTCCTGGCTCGCTGCTTTACCAGTACCGAAACCGCCTACCGCAAATCCTCCCTTATTTCCCTTTGCCCCATTGTCGACATAAATTCTCACACCTTCATTATAAACCGCAAAGATCACCTGACCCGTATTATTTCGGACAATAAAGAGTGCCGAATCCATTACCGACGTATTACCCGATACACTGAGATATGGCTGTGCAGCTTTTATCCCGGTTGCAAAGTTTGCAATGTTCGACACCAGTGAATACGGAACTGACCAGAGACGTGATATTCCCATGTTTTCCCAGGTACCCTGATAATTTATCTGGGTCCTGACAAATACTGGCCAGTTATTCCAGTTTATCGATGAGAAGTAAGGCACACTTGATGTTGCCTGGCGGGTTCCACGACCCAGTGTCAAAGTGAAAAGTCCGAATGCATTTGTCGAGACATTTGTAAATACCTCTTCCCAGATTACTGTAGCATATAACGAATCGGACAATATTGCAAGCTTAACCTGAGGAAAAGTGTAATTTGTTATTGGAATTCCGGAACCATCCCTGGCAATTGCCTGGTAATTGAATCCGTAAGGCGACTGACCAGTGAGTACTGGACTCTGCAGCAGAAGCAGAAAGGAGATTGCGAAGGGGCATAACCATTTATTATGCCTGAAAAACCCGGAAAACAAGGAGTTTGGTTTCATGATTTTAGGTTGTATTAGAAGAAAATCAGTGACAATTTAGGTTAATCCTGACATTTATCAAATTTATGTTACTTAATTATTTGTTAAATAATTGTCTTACAATGGATACGATCTGATTCAACACCTGGTTGACTGCCCCGGCCACTTCGTATATTAATATAACATTATACCGGGCCGGTTCCGGAATTCATGGACAAAGATATTAACCTTTTCGGCAAAAATATTCCTTTAGAAATCAGGTGAAAGACAGATTTTGACGAACAGAAGGTTTCAGGCCTCCAATGAATATGCTGTTTATCACCTGTTCTTTCCTGTAAGGATATCCTCCTTTTGCTGTATCGGCTCATCCCTCATGGTAGCAGGTTCGTTCTTCATCTCTGCATTCTGGCACATAACAGGGGTTTCATCTGATCATATTTTCATTTTTTACCGGCTGACAGTATATTGACCCTGTTTTCGAGTTCATCAAGCCGATCAATCATGCTTTCAAGCTTCCTGATTTTTGCATTCTGCGATTCAATTATCTTTTGTGAGGTTGACATACTTTTCGGGCAGTGAACCGACAGGAGAAAGAGAGCTTATGGTAAATCCCCCCGAGGTCATTGCATATGGAACGGCCCACAGTTTCGCTGAACCCATTGTCCTCCATGTCCCCTGGTAACATAGTTTTATCCTGATATACAGAGGTACCCCTGTCCAGTCAATATCGCTGAATTTCGAAACACCTGCCTGCCTCAAACCTTTTCCTATGACAACGTTTATGACTCCTGAGGGATTTGTAAGGGTATCGTGTAATTCCTCCCACATCACTGTCGGAACCAGGGTATCGGAAAGTATCCCTATTTTTACCTGGACCTCCTTGTTGGCCAAGGGTATCCCGCTGCTATTGGTAGCCGCTGCCTGGTAGTTAAAGCCCTGTGGAACCTGGGAGGATAAAAGGTAGAATTCACAGGAGAGGATTGCTGAAAGGATGATTTTTGTTTTCATAGCACTACGTATTAAAAACTAAATCAAAAACTTTGAGAATCAAAGTTATACTAAACAAAAAAGGATGTTAATTTATTTTGACGAACTGCCGGCCGGCAGAATTGAAAGCAGTAATTATAAAGTTGGGTTTTGTTGCCGCCCTACCAGGAAAACACCTGCAAAAATGAGCACGGCTGAGAAAATCTTCAGAACGCTAATGGAATCCTGCCCAAGCATTGAAGCGACTATTGCGGCAACAATTGGCTGGGTATAGGTATAGCTGCTCACGATTGTCGGGCTTAATCTTTTCAGTCCGAATGTGATAAGCAAATAACCCAGGTATGTTGCAAATATCACAACAAAACCAATTGCCAGCCAGGGCAGCAATGGGATCGAACCCCAGTCCATCACGCTCCACTGGTGATATCCGATGGGTATATTGGTAAGCATTCCGAATGTGAAAATCCACTTCATTACGGTGACGGGCCGGTATTTCTCAAGCATCCTTTTTATTAAAACAGTGAAGAGGGCCCAGCTCAGGGTATTTATGAGGGTAAAAATATTGCCAACAAAAGTAGAGCTGCTAAGGTCGGGTCGTCCTTCATGCAGTATCAGGATTAAAATTCCCCCCAGCCCTACTGCGAGACCGGCACCTCTGACCAGGGAGATCCTTTCTTTCAGTATAATTGCTGTAAATACAAAGGCAGCCACCGGGTTGATTGCCATTATTATTGAAGAGTTTATCGGAGTGGTTAAGGCAAGCCCCGCCAGGAAAAGAGTCTGGTTTATGACAACACCGAGGAAAGAAAACAGGAACAGGTACAGAAGATCCTTCCTTTCTACCTTTTCCCTGGGAAGAAAAAATCCCGTGATCCAGAACAGGGCTGCCGTAAGCAAGCTCCTGAACGATACCAGTGCCATCGGTTTGATCCACTCCGGCATAACAGCCTTGACCACGGTAAAATTAAGACCGTATATCAGGTTGGCTGCGAAGAGGGCAATGTGTGCCCATGTCCTGTAAAAAGATTTTTGCATCCTCCTGTCTGAGGATGCAAAAGTAAATATTCTCCGATTCAGTGCAATATGCCTTGCAAATCAAAGAAAATATTCACGAGATGAAGATTACCGTTCAATCATTTATGCATCAGGTCAATGGATATTTCTTTTTTCGATCCGCTTTTAAGGACCAGTAACCTGTCGGGCGATTTAATTTCACCAGAAACGGCATGTATTCTCCAGACTCCCGGTGACATCCCGTGTATTTCGAAACATCCGCCCTTATCCGTATTTGCAACCGCTTCAATATCTCCATCCTGGCTGGTTACCGTCACTGTGCATTGTTTGGGAGGAACCGCTCCCTTCTGCAGCACCTTCCCTGATACATCGGCACTCCCTGACCTCAGGACAATTGTTACCCCCCCGATAAGGGTCTGGTTAGGTGGTATGACAAAACCAAGGGGCCATTTATGCCGTGAGTTCCTTCTTCCTTCCATTACTATAGGAAAATTGAGTACCACATCTTCTTTCAGGAAGAACTTTTCAGTTAATGTGAACTCCACCTCGATATTGGTACCCTGTCCCGGTTTAAGGTCGGCTGTAAATCCATGTATCTTGTTAAGCTCCTTTGGCGGCAGGGATAGTTTGGTCCTCTTTTTATCGTTTATAAAGGCAAAGCTGGTCTCAACCATGCCGGATATTTTGTGTACCTCGGCTGGTACCATGAAGGTGAGCCTGGCGGGTATCATCAGAGGATTTCCCATCCAGAACGGCACTCTTTTCTTTTTCCCTGTACCTTGTGGAATTGATTTTTTTGTCACCCAGAAATCAATGTTCCTTTGTGCTTCATCATCCATACCGAGTATATCCCAGGCAAGGGTATTAAAATCGATGCCTGTTGAATCATATAATATGGCTTTCCCCCTGAGGCAACGGTGATTTGTATCGGTAAAATGGACCTGGTAAAAAACATGTTCAAAAGACCTGATGACAGGCGGGTCGTCTGTCTGAACAGGTGAATCGCACGGAACGGGACACAGTATACCACCCATATCGGCATTTGTTACAAGTGCAGTATCGCTGTTGCCGGGTCCGGAGCAGCCTGACAGGAAGACAATTCCCCCGACATGGAATTTTCTGACAGGATGGGTTCCATGGTTCCTGACGCAGACATGTATAAAATTATTATAGTCAGTACCTGTATCGACAACGTATTCAGACATGGGATTATCCATGCTGCTTTCCAGGAAATCAGGTGCAACATCAGGATGCGACAGATACACATCGGGGCTGATCCAGTAAGTAGGGCTGCCATCCCTGATAAGAAGCTGAGGCATACCTAAATAATGCTTTTCAGTAGAGCCAAGGAATTTATACTGAGCAGTACCGGTAATCCCGGGGGTCTGGGAAGTTACATAAAGAATTGCTTTTTCAAGTGAGATAAGATTATCAGCTATGTTATCGTTCGGAGCAGGCAATTCATCAGCAAACTTACCCGCATAGATGCCAGTGGGTGATGTTACCATCTGGAGTGCCTGCACCCAGATTGATGTCATCTCGCTTCCGTTAGCGGCGGTTCCAGATGTTGTCTCATTATTCTGACATGAATAAGTAATGCTGCCATCGCATGATAATCCAGTAAAGAAATTGTCGTAAAACCCTCCCGAATAGTTCTGCTGCATCACAATCTGGAGGAGAAAGTTTACTGTTAAAAGCTGAGAGAGTAAATCCAGTGTTGAATAAAGGACATCTGTTCCCGTGCCGTCTTTTCCAATAACAACCTGGTAATCTGAATTTTGATTCATCCCTACTCCGGTAAAATATACAAATCCGGTGCTCTGGTCCCCGGCTTTACGGCTGTTCTTGAAAGGATCGGAAAGCGAAGCGGCCGGAAGAGGAGCAGTATTGGCAGCTGCAACGAACTGGCTGAAATAAGTATTAAAGGTATCTTTTGTGGTTGAATCGCTTGGCAATGTGAAGATCCTTGAAAGCGGTACCCCGGCAGGGGTAGCAAGGTTATTTCCCAGCACTACCCATATATTGTTTTCAGGGTAGCCATAGTAGTTCCTGATTGTCTTATACACATTCTCGATATCCTTCAGATATCTTGGTGATGTGTCACCTGAAACAAGTATAGCATACTTGTCTAATGAAAGAAGAGATACGGCCATGGTAGAAAATATTAGTTTTACCTGTTTTGATTAATTGAATTCGATTTCAGTGATTCGACCTCGTTCTGCAGCTCGGTATTCTTTGTGATGAGTTCCCTGACGAGCTTTTTGAGCTCTTCGGTTGATTTCATGTAATCTGTAATCTGCCTGTGCTGCTCCTTGAATGCCTCCACCAGCAATGCCGTAACCGGTGAGTATTGCATATCATAAGCAGCGCCGTTATGTCCGACAACCTCGGGAATGACATTTCTGGCTTCCTGTGCAATGAACCCTATGTGTCGCTGGTCATCCCTGTTCAGACTGTCTCTCCAGTAAAACGTGACCCCTCTGAGTTCGAGCACCTTTTGCATGGCATTGCTTATTGTTTCCACGTTTCTTTTCAGCCTCAGGTCGCTGTCGTTGAACCAGGCCCCGGTTCCGCCTGCCGAGCCGTTGACAAAAAATGTACGATTATTTATATTGGATGAAGAATTTCCATTAATCACGAGCCGCCTGTTCTGGAAATCACCCCACAGAAGCGGTGAAGCGGTATTGGTGACGTCAACATACAGCCTGTTTGAACCTGTCTCGGCTGAACCTGCCTGGTTACCCAGAAAAACATTAGATGCGCCGGTCTGGTTGGCGGACCCTGCCGAGTAACCCACGAAGGTGTTATTGTCACCACTGTTATGATAGCTGCCGCTTGCGCAGCCCACAAAAACATTCTTGTTGCCCGTGCTATTGGCCGTAAGGCCCATCCCGCTGTTATAGCCCATATATGTATCCTGGGCCCCGGTCTGGTTGTTCTTTCCAGCCTGGAAGCCCAGGAAGGTATTGCTGTTTCCTGAAGTATTGAGAAGGCCCGTCTGGTAGCCGAGGAATGAATTGTACTGACCCGTATTATTGGCCTTCCCGCTCTCATTTCCAATGAAGATGTTGAAATCGGCGTTGTTATTGAGACCAGACTGATGGCCTATAAAAACATTCTTTTTCCCGTTTATATTATTGAGCCCTGCCTGGTAGCCCATGAAGGAGTTGAACTTTCCGAGATCACCTGCACCCGGAGTTGTTTTGGAGCCGCTCTCCTGCCCTATAAAGTAATTGAGTGGGCTCATTTTCATATAATTCTGGCTTATGCCGGATTTCAGGTTACCGATACTGAATCCTTTAATGGTATCGGTTGTATAAATACGCGTGCTGTCGACTGTAACCCTGAGGTATTGAGATGTGCCTGCTTTTGAGCCGTTGAAGCTTCCGATTGCAAAACCTCCCTTGGCGGCTTTGGATGAAGTTCCGTTAATATAGATCCTCGAACTGTCCCTTGTAACCCTGAAGTATTCCTCAATTCCAGCCTTGGATTTATCAAAACTGCCAATAGCAAACCCTCCTTTCCGGCCCTTGAAGCTGCCGGTATCAATGTATGCCCTTATACTGTCGGGGTCAACGACAAACAAAGGCTGCGATACCCCTTTTCCCGTTCCAAACCCGCCAATTGCAAATCCTCCCTTTGTCGATCCTTTCGCCCCGTTATCAACATATATCCTCACACCTTCATTATAAACGGCAAAGACAATCTGCCCGCTTGTGTTCCTGACAACAAACAGCGCTGAATCCATGGTAGATGTTTTACCTGCCACGCTCATGTACGGGACTCCCGAACCTATATTGTTAGCCATCAGGGCGTAGGGAACGCTCTGCAACTGGCTGGTACCAGTTATGGTATAGGTTGTTCCTCCTGTAGGATCAGCCTCAGTCTTGATATAGTAGGGTCCGGCAGCCCAGTTAATAGCAGAAAAGGTTCCGAAAACCGGAGTTCCTGCTCCAACGGTTACAGTTAAAAGACCGTTAATATTTGTCTGTGGATTGGGACTATATGTCTCCTGGTAAACAAGCGTACCAGTGGGAGACCCCTGGAGAATACTGATTCTCATACCAATCGCCTTGTTTGATTGCAACACATTGGCGTTATCCCTGATAACTGCCTGATAGCTCATCTTCTGGGGTGCCTGGGCAAACAGGGCACCTGCCGGTATGAATGAGATAACCAGGATGCTGAAGAGCAAGGAAAGTGCCGCCTTCGGATAAGTAGAATTTGCTTTAGGATTCATGACTCGAATTTTTAGGTTTAGCCTTACAGTAGAAGTTGCAATCAAGATAGGCTAAAAAATAATCCGAGTCAAGTTTTTTTGATTGATTATCAGGAAAGTCTGTTTTTATAATCGGGATAGCTGAAGTCCCTGATTAATCTGAAACCGGAATTTTTGGCCCATACCCCGATGGAAGGATGCTTAACGCCATTAAATGTCGTTGTTTTTACCATGGTATAATGAATCATGTCGATGAAAACAATTTTATCTCCGGCCGACAATTCTTTATCGAAGGACCAGTCGCCCATAAAATCGCCAGAAAGACACGAGTTGCCACCCAGTCTGTAGCCGAAGGCCCCCTTGCCAGGCTCCATTGCCCCCAGAATAACAGGCTTGTAAGGCATTTCAAGACAGTCGGGCATATGAGCCGTAAAAGACACGTCCAGTATTGCAGTTCTTATCCCCTGGTTAACGACAATATCCTCAACAGTTGCAACAAGCTCACCTGTTTCCCATGCAAATGCGCTGCCTGGCTCAAGTATGACGTGAAGTCCGGTCCTTTCCCTGAAATTCTTCAGCAGGGTAACAAGATGGCCTGTATCGTATCCCTTTCTTGTCATAAGATGGCCGCCACCCATATTAATCCATTTTATCCTGGGGAAAAATTGTCCGAACTTCTCCTCCACTACCTTCAAAACTTTCTCAAGGGTAAAAGAATCATTCTCAAAGAGAACATGAAAATGCAATCCTTCGAGACCTTCAGGGTAACCTGCTTCAAGGTCGTTGGCTGTTACCCCAAGCCTTGACCCAGGTGAACATGGATTGTACAGCCCGTGGCTTATTTCAGAAAATTCCGGATTTATCCTGATTCCCGGTGAGATATGCCTGACGAATGATGCTAACAACGGGCTGAATTTCCTGTACTGGGCCAGTGAATTAAAGGTGATGTGTGAACTGTGCTCAAGAATCTCGCTGAAATCAGATTCACTGTATGCCGGACAATACGTATGGGCAGGCGATCCGATCTCTTCGTGGCAGAGCCTGGCCTCCCATGGTGAACTTGCCGCTGCCCCTGAAATATATTCCCTGAGAATATCAAAAACACCCCACATTGCGAATCCCTTGAATGCAAGTATTATCTCGGCACCAGAGTCAGCAGCCACCTGACTGATCAGGAAAAGATTCTTCCTGAATCTCTCTTCCTCAATCACATAGCATGGAGATGATATCTTGTTATAGTCGATCAACCGGCTTGATTTTATTCAGAGCTCAAGATCAGTATCATGAAGTTCTGTCCAGGGAAGCCCTAAAATGTTAAGCTGTTCCATAAACGGGTCGGGATCGAATTCTTCAACATTGAAGACTCCGGGCTTTTTCCAAAGGCCTTTCAGATACATCATGGCACCAATAACTGCAGGAACACCGGTAGTATAGCTCACGGCCTGGGCCCCTGTTTCGATATATGCTGCTTCGTGACTGCAGTTATTATAGATGTAACAGGTTTTCTCACTGCCTTTGCTCAGGCCTTTGATCCTGCAGCCAATGGATGTTTCTCCCTTATAGTTTTCGCCAAGCTCGCCGGGATCGGGCAAAACGGCCTTCAGAAACTGAATAGGGATGATCTCCCTTCCTTCGAACAGAACAGGTTCTATTCCTGCCATACCTATATTCTGGATCACCCTCAGGTGAGTCAGGTATTCCTGTCCGAATGTCATCCAGAATCTTGCCCTTTTCAGAGTCGGGAAGTTTTTTACCAGCGATTCAAGTTCTTCATGGTAGATCAGATACGATTCCTTTGGACCTATATTGGGGTAATTAAGGGGTTTGTGTATGGCATGAGGTTTTGTATAAACCCATTTGCCATCCTCCCAGTAGCGGCCTTTCTGTGTAACTTCGCGAATGTTAATCTCGGGGTTGAAGTTGGTGGCAAAAGGTTTTCCGTGATCCCCTGCATTACAATCGACAATGTCGAGATACTGAATCTCATCAAAATGATGCTTAGCCGCGTAAGCCGTGAAGACTGATGTCACACCCGGGTCGAATCCACATCCGAGAATTGCAGTTATGCCGGCTTTGTTGAACCGGTCAGCATAAGCCCATTGCCAGGAATATTCAAACTTGGCTTCTTCCAGTGGTTCGTAGTTTGCCGTATCAAGGTATGATGTGCCGGTTTCGAGACAGGCGTCCATAATATGAAGGTCCTGGTAAGGAAGTGCAACATTTACAACAAGATCGGGCTTGTATGATTTTATAAGTGATACAAGCTGGGGCACATTATCTGCATCAACCTGTGCCGTCGTAACATGTTTTTTTCCAATCCGCGCAGCCAGTGCATCACATTTTGACTTAGTCCGGCTTGCAAGCATGATCCCGCTGAAAACATCCGGCAGAGAAGCCATCTTGACCGCCACAACAGTGCCAACACCGCCGGCGCCTATTACCAATACTTTTCCCATCTCGATTATATTTTGTTCAAACTAAATCTGATATTTCACTGTATCCTGGCTTTGCACCCGGGTCAGCACTCCAAATATAAGAAATAAAAATAAGTATATATCTTTGCGGCAACCTGATCACCTATGAGACTCATCAACGTCCGGATCATACTAAAGATACTGAGTACCATCCTGCTGATTGAATCGGCAATTTTTATTTTATGCCTTCCGGTAGTCTTCATATACGGCGAAAAAACCTTGCCATTCCTTGGTTCGGCCGGATTAACTCTCATACCTGCTGTTCTCTTCTTTTTTCTTTCACGAAGATGCGAGGTTTCAAAGGCAAGCACAAGGGATGGATATATTGCAGTTGCCGTTTCATGGATCATGCTGACAGTGATGGGAACGCTGCCATACTTGCTTGGTGGTTCAATACCTTCATTTATAAATGCATTCTTTGAATCATCATCGGGATTTACTACTACCGGTTCATCGATAGTTGCCGATGTAGAGGCCATGCCCTTTTCAATATTGTTCTACAGGAGCCTTACACACTGGATAGGTGGCATTGGAATCATTGTGCTGGTTATCATCGTCCTGCCTTCACTCAGGGTGACGGGGTACCACCTTTTCAGCCTCGAATCATCACTCGAGGAAAAGATTCATCCACGCACAAATGCTATCGGTATAAGGGTGCTGTTCATTTATATGGCGCTGACAATAGCAGAAATCATCCTTCTCTCGCTGGGTGACATGAATATCTTTGACAGCATTTGTCATTCATTCAGCACGGTAGCCACCGGCTGCTTCTCAACAAGAAACACGGGTATCGCCGGGTTTTCATCATATACACAGTATATAGTAATGATCTTCATGTTCCTGGCAGGTACAAGCCAGCTGGTGTACTATTATATGCTGAAGCTTAACTTCAAGAAGGTCAAGCAGAATGATGAGCTTTGGTTTTATACCGCCGTGGTGCTTATTGCCGGGGCAATTGCGACTTTTATCCTGATCGCCAGGACGAACAAATCCATCGAGGAGTCATTCAGGGAAGGATTTTTCCAGGTCATCTCATTTATCACCTGTACCGGTTTTTCCTCTACAGATTACCTCCTGTGGCCGGTGACAGGTATCATTCTGCTTTTCATTCTGATGTTCGCCGGCGGCAGCACTGGATCGACAAGCGGCGGAATAAAAATGGCCCGGCACCTGATCGTTCTTAAGAACATCAAGAATGTTTTTGTGAAGCTCAATCATCCGAAAGCCATTTCAATGATAAAGCTTAACGGGAAAGTAGTGCCTGAAAACACCAGCATCTCTATACTTTCATTTGTTGCTCTTTATCTTTTTATCTTTCTCCTGGGAACGCTTTTCCTGGCGGCGGACGGTTCAGACATGCTCACATCAGCAAGCGCATCGGCTACCTGCCTGGCGGGCATAGGCCATGGTTTCGGTTCGATAGGGCCCATGAGCACCTTCGCCGGCATGCCGGGTGTAAGCAAAGTATTCCTGAGCCTCCTTATGATTGTAGGCAGGCTGGAGATTATGACCTTCTTCGCACTTTTTACAAAGACTTTCTGGAAGATCTAGAAAAATAAAGCCTCGCTTTTTCAAGCTCCTCCGGCGTTCCTATATCTGCCCAGTAATCCTGGTCGTGCCTGAGTGTGAAAATTTTCCTTGTACCTGCAATTTTAAGATAAAGTGTTGTCATGGAATAAATTCCTTCCTGCATAAAGCTGAAGATTTCAGGATCGGCAATATGAATGCCGCTGAATGAGACCAGTGAGGTGTTCCCGGGTATCTCCCTTGATATGATCTTCTCTCCTGTGAAGCTGTTCTGCCAGCCGCAGACGATCCCATTTTCACCGGTAATAAACACCCTGCTGTGGCCATGGTCAGCCACTGCCAGAGTGGCTATGCCGCCTTTTCTGACATGATATTCAAAGAGAATGTCAAGGTCAAGGGTGGTCAGTATGTCGGCATTGTACATGAGGAAAGGTTCTTTTCCAAAAAACTCACGCGCTTTGTAGAGCCCGCCACCGGTCTCAAGAAGAAGGTCCCTCTCATCAGATACGGTTATATTGAATCCTTCGGCAGCAAGAACACCGATTTCCTTTTCAACCATGTCTGCAAAGTGATGGACATTCACAATGATTTCAGTGAATCCGTATGATGCGATTTTTTCAACGGCGAGCCGCAGGATGGATTTGCCGTTTATTTCAACCAGGGCCTTGGGAATATTTCCTGTTATCCCCCCCAGCCTGGTTCCAGTTCCTGCTGCAAATATCATTGCTTTCATAGTCACTATCTTATCTCATGATGGAACACCACGACCTCGGCTGATTTATTTCGTTTAAGCATTGATCCGGTTTTCTCGGCACAATATACGGACCTGTGCTGTCCCGAATAACACCCGAAGCATACCCTCAGAGGCTTTCCCGGGGAAGAGGACTCGAGCGAACCGTTTATCATACGGAGGGCATTTTCAATCATATCCTGTATATCTTTCTTGTCGTCGAAGAAGTCCATGACTTTTTTATCACGACCTGTCAGGGATTTCAGCTCAGGGGTATAATAAGGGTCCGTAAGATGTCTGCAATCGAACATGAATCCGCCTTCAGCCAGGAAGGTTTCAGGCAGCCCCTTGTTGAAGCTGAAGCTCTCGATAATTATAATTTTCTTTTGTCTCTCTTCAGTATCACTCTGCGACCATCGCCTGAAAATCGAATCGTTTATCCTCTTCAGTTCAGGAAAACGTAATGAAAGGTCCCCGTTACAGAAAAGAAGATTTAGCTGGCGAATGGCTGGTGGAATACTTTCAGTGAAATTGGGCTTTCTTTCATAAAGACCCCTGAACCCATATGCCCCCAGGGCCTGGAGCAGTCTCACCACACCAAAAATCCTGTACTGGGCTGCAAAATCGTCATATTTAGTTTTTATCCTGCCTACAATCTGGCTGTAATAGAACTCCAGGAGGTCATCGTGCAATTTTTTTTCCAGTTCAATATAAGGATCAAGAAGAAGTGATGCGGCGTCGTAGTGAGGTGCACCTTTTCTGCCTCCCTGGAAGTCGATGAACCAGGGAACACCGCCCTTTATCATTATGTTTCTCGATTGAAAATCGCGGTACAGAAAACCGGTGGCCCCCACCTCTTCCACGGTTGCAGCGAGCTTTGCAAAGTCCTCTTCCAGAGATTGCTCGTTGAAGCCTGTTCCCGATAGCTTGAGGAACATGTACTTGAAATAATTCAAATCCCAGTTCACCGAGTTCCTGTCAAAGATTTTTCTCGGGTAACACCAGTCATAATCTATGAGGCGGTCGGCTTGGAAGTGAAATACGGCAAGCTCTTTCAGGATATTCCTGTACATATCTCCGACAGCTCCGGTGTCCTTATCTTTCTTTTTTTCCTGGACCCAGGTCCACAGGTCAAGATCACCGAGGTCCTCGGTGAGATAGACCATTTCGTCGGGAAGGTATTTGAACACCCTTGGTACCCTGAGCCCGAGTTCGCCGAACCAGCCTGCAAATGCGGTGAATGCGTCATTCTCCTTCCTGTTGGGATTCCAGACGCCTAGCACGGAAAAATCTTCCCTTACCATTCTGCAGTAGATCCTGTCGGAACCTGATTTTGGCAGAACGGTGAGACTATCGGGACTTTTCCCGGTAAAATCCCTGAAAAGCAGACTCAGCAGTTCATCTTTAATCATAGTGGTTTATTTAACAGTTTCACCCTCGGTGCTCTTTTCAAGTTCCCTGGCCTGGTTCAGGAACTGGTCAACAGTCATTTCTATATGATAGGTCATGCCGTGTGTTGCCCTGATTTTTGGACTCTCATTCTCGTAGAAAAAATCCTTACCAAGGATGAGCTGAACACGTTTAAACTGTTCCACCCATGTTTTCTGGGAAAGATCGCTGAAAGGGCCGTCGTGTTCAAAACTTGGAAAAGAAGCCTCCACCTGGCTTATGTAGCAGTTTTTAAATGACCAGTCAAGAACGGCCATAGAATTTAGCGATACCGGTGTAAATACATTTGCTTCCGCAGGATGAAACCTGTACCAGACATTCCTGTATCCAATTATCCTGACAGATGAGAGATCATCTGTCTTTCTCCACTGTCTCAGTGCTTCGGCTATCGCCTGGAGCACCTTGTAATGAGTATCTGGCCCCGAGCCTTCCGGATCGAATGCAAGGCTTATCACCGTGGGCCTGATCCGTTTCAGCATATTCAGAACAGGCTGTACATCGCGCTGATGCTGCGGTGCAGGTGTAAAAATATCCCCCGTATAAAAGCCGAGCCTGAGATGTTCGATATTCTGAACCTTTACCCCGTAATGTGCCCACACAAGCTCTTCTTCATATTCACGCAGCATTCCTTTAAGCTTTTGAATATCAGGCGGATTCTTCTCCCCGTTATAGCTTGAATCGATCTGTGTGATAATCTTTTTCAGCTGGGCCTTCAGTTCATCCGCGGATTTCAGATTGTATATCTCGACCATCACCCTGGTCAGCCTGTGACAAACTCCCCTCAGCTTTCCATTCTCGTCCTTGTCAGCTACTTTATCGAGGTAATGACTCACGTCCTTGTCGAATTTATATCGAAAACCGTTTTCAAAAAAATCAGGGTAGCCGAGCATCTGGATCTTTCCCTGGTCAATGAAATCGAGGGTTTCAGATAATAGACGCCTGAGGAGGCTGTTAGTTACTGCTGTGAACCCGGATGTAAGAACAGCAAAGTGAAATTCATTCGACTTGACCCTGAGCTGCGGTATTATTGACGGGAACATCCCAAGCATTATGTCGTCGTGATGGGGACCCGTATGAAGGAATACCTGCCCCTCCTCCTTTTTCAGTCCTGCATCCATCTTTTTCCTGGTCGATTCTATAACCGATTTTACACAATCCGCTCCCAGATCCGGTATCATTGAACAATACCTGTCGTTCCTTAGGTCATCGGCAGATAAGTTATGTGCATATTTATCTATTTTCTGGCAGAGATCGTAGATTGCTCTTTCTGTTTTCTCGAATGACCACGGACCGCTTGTATAGTATCTCTCCCTGCTGTCGTGAAGATGTACTCCTGCCCCTTCAGTCAGGAAAAATCTTGCATTCCTGAGTTTCTGCAGAACTGTTGCAGGGTACAGGAGACCAGGCTCGCTTTCAAGGGCGTCTTTTACTACCTGTGCTTTGGCTTCGCCTGCCGCAAAGATTACTGCAACAGCCTCCGGATTGAACGTTATTGTACCAAGGCCGATGGTTATCACCAGCCTGTTCCGCGACACTTCTATACCACCCAGGTCACCCGCTGATGCTGCCTGTGTCTCGAAATTGGTTGCTGTAAGCCGTGTAGTCGAATAGTGATCACTTCCCCTGGTATTGAAGGCTATATGGCCATCCGGACCGATCCCTCCCAGGAAGAAGCCAATACCCCCGAGGTCACGTATCCTTCTCTCATATTCCATGCACCAGTTGTCGATGCTGAAAATTGAAAGCTGCTGGTTCCGTTCTGTGCCTGAAACAGCTTCCCTGCTTCTCAGTGATAGATCAATCCTGTTATCGGGAAAGATTTCTGAAAAATGTTTCCCGTCGGCCAGGGGTATCTCTTCAGAGTTTATCAAAAGCGTCCTTGAAGGATCAAGACCAAATCCTTTAACATAATAATTTACCACATAATCGTAAAAACTGTTATGCTGCCTCGGGTTGATCGGGTAAAACTCATCGATCTGGACAAAATGCAGTCCCTGCAGGACAGGTTTTTTCCCGCCGGGAAACCCGTTCTCTTCAAGGATCTGCCTTATGAAAGGCCTGTCCCAGCCGTCGAGTATCCTCCTGGTCCATTTTATAAAATATTCCGGTGTTTTTCCGGTTGGCAGGCTGATAACGCCATCAGGGTTTTCCCTCACCCATTCAAGGAAGCGGAGCGATGTGAGAAGGCCCATTGACGGGAAATTATTTACAATAATGTATGGGATGCTTGTCGTGAACCCGGTCCTTCCCGACTTTTCCATGAATCTCTTTTCAACGGGTGTAAATTCAATAGCCATAATAAATCATTTTTGTTCCCTCCTGTTCAACAATGCGCCGTATAATATTTCTGCCGGGTGGAACGCTTTTCTGCCAGTTCCGTCAAAAATCTGGTGCCGGCATGACGTGCCGGTTGCAGAAATTAAAGTCTCTTTTCCAGCATTCCTTACCGCCGGGAAAAGGGAGAGCTCCCCTATCTTCATGCTCATCTCGTAATGTTCTTTTTCATATCCGAATGCGCCTGCCATCCCGCAGCATCCCCCGGGAATCTCCATGACTTCATAGTTTGCCGGGATCGAAAGTGCTTTTATAGTCGGAGCAGTCGAAGCTACAGATTTCTGCTGGCAATGACCGTGAAGCAGTATGCTCCGGTGATCGGTGGTGAAGCTGGATGACTTTATTCTACCGGAGTCAAATTCACGGCTGATGAATTCGTCGAACAGCAATACATTTTTTGCCAGGGATAAGGCTTTTTCTCCCTCACTGCCAGAGAACATTGATGGATATTCATCCCGGAATGTCAGGACAGCTGAAGGTTCCAACCCGATGAGAGGTATTTCATCAGTGACCAGCCCGGCCAGGAGACTGATGTTTTTTACAGCCACTTTCCTTGCTTCTTTCAGCATACCTTTTGAAATCAGGGTCCTTCCGCTTTCAACGTGATCGGGTATTATCACTTTGTATCCAAGATTCTCCAGGAGCAATATTGCAGCTATTCCAGTTTCACACTCATTGAAATTGGTAAATTCATCTGCAAAGAAATAAACTGAACCGTTTGGAAAGGATACTGCCTGTCCGTTCAGATTTCTCCCTCCCCATTTTTTAAGTGTGATCTTTGACAGTGAAGGCAGCCTGCGTTTATCTGAAAAACCCATAATCCGGTTGAATATCTTAAGCGAGGTTATGGCATTTGTCACCGGCCCGAGCTTTATCCCAAATGAGTTGATCCTCGGGAGCCAGCCTGTAAGCCACGACCTTACAGGAATCGGGTGTGAAAGGTAGTAATGCTGCAGGAATTCAGCTTTGAAAGCTGCCATATCGACATTTGACGGGCATTCCGACTTACATGCTTTGCACGAAATGCACAGATCCATCACCTTAAGTATCTCCTCGTGATCAAAAGGGTTCTTTTTACGCGAGTTTGTAAGAAACTCCCTGAGGATGTTGGCCCTGCCTCTTGTAGATTTATCTTCGTCGTGCGACACCATGAAAGTCGGGCACATTGTGCCTCCGATAACAGAGCTCTTACGGCAGTCGCCCGAACCGCTGCATTTTTCGACAGCATGAAGTAATCCCTCTTTTTCGGGATAAATAAAAGTAGTTTCTATTTTTCTACTGATGGCATCCTGCGGATACCTTAGACTAGCCGTTATGGACGGGGTATCGGTGATTTTACCGGGATTGAAAATGCCGTCAGGATCGAAGGTCCTTTTAATCTCCTTTATCAGCCTGTAATTATGTTCGCCAAGCATATAGGGAATAAACTCACCTCTTAGCCTGCCATCCCCATGCTCGCCGCTCAGCGACCCGCGGTATTTTTTTACCAGCACCGATATTTCAGTTGCGATGCTCCTGTAAATGCTGATATCGCCGGGATCCTTGAGATTCAGAAGGGGGCTGAAATGGAGCTCTCCAGTGGCAATGTGCCCGTAATAGGAACATACCAGTTTGTATTTCTGTAAAATCTGTTCAAATTCAGCAAAATACCGGGGATAGAGTTCAGGGCTGACCGCAGTGTCTTCGATAACCTGCACACTCCTGCGCTCACCGGGTATATTCAGCAAGACACCAAGACCTGCCTTACGGAGATCCCAAATCTTCTGTATCTCTCCGGGATCAGTGTAAAGAGGATAATGATATCCGTAACCCTCCTTCTCAAGAACTTGTTGCAACGCCAGGGATTTTCTCCTGATCGCTTCAATATCCTTATCGAGGAACTCAATAATCAAAATAACACCCGGATTGCCTTTGACGAAGAACCTGTTCCTTGACTGTTCGGGATTCTCCCTCGTGCAATTAATTATATAATCATCAATCAGTTCTATTGCAATTGGTTCAAAGGCAAGCGCCTTGATATTTGCCAAAAGGGCCTCGCTCATCGAGGAAAAATGTGCACAAAGCAGACCGTTCTTCCCTGAAGGTATCTCAGTCAGATCAAGTTTCAGTGAAGTTGCAAAGGCCAGGGTACCCTCCGAACCCGCAAGGAGCCTGCACAGGTTAATCTTTTTCCCGTTCGACACGAAAGGATCGGTATCAAGCAAGGCATCAACGGCATATCCATTATTTCTCCTTTTCAGCACAGGGTCGGGAAAATTCTCAATAATCTCCATCCGGGTCTCCGCAGATGATAATGAGTCATAAAAGAATTTGCAGATTTTTTCCTCGGCAGAGCCATTCCGGCAGGCAGCTTTTGCAAGGAATTCGCTTGTTTCTAACTCCCCGAACTTAATTTCGGAACCGTCGGCCAGCAATGCCTCTATTTCAAGGATATGATCCCTGACACTGCCATAGATTATTGAATGAAGGCCGCAGGAATTATTCCCGAGCATGCCTCCAATGCAGCACCTGTTGGCAGTGGAGGTCTCAGGGGCGAACATCAGGCCATACTGCAACAAATGATTGTTAAGTTCACTGAGTACAACACCCGGTTCGGCCATGACCCATTTTTCAGCTGGATTTACCTCGATGATGCTGTTCATGTATTTTGAAACATCAACAACTATCCCGCTGCCCACGACCTGCCCGGCCAGAGATGTACCCGCCCCTCTTGGAATAATCGATATTCCGTTCTCCCTTGCAAAACCGATTGTTTTCTTAATGTCATCCTTGCATGCTGGCCGCACGACTGCCTCAGGCACTTCCCTGTAGGCCGACCCGTCGGTTGCATATATAAGACGGTGAATATTATCAGTAAAGAGGTCGCCTTTTATCGAGCTCCTGAGCTTCTCAAAGTTAATGGTGCTGGTTGCTTCGGCCATCAGAGTCTCTTAAAGTTATATCCTTCAGATTTAAGATAATCTATCAGATCGCCCAGCCGTTTGTAAAATTTATCAATCCGCGAAGGATCTGTTCCGAGATGAACGAGAATCAATGCGCCGTTCAGGCTATCATGCCCGGAAGACTCAAATTTCTTGATGCGTGTCATTAATGCATCTGACGACTGGTAGTTTTTCATTTCCGGGGTGGTATAATCAGCATTTGTGCCTGTCCCCGGAGTCAGGTTGACCAGAACAATTCCTTCTGATCCGGCCCAGTAAGAAACTGCTTTGTTATACCACTCATATGGTGCAAGCAGGTACTTTGTCTTCGGAATGCCAGCGCCAATCTTTATCAACCGAGAGTAATTTGATAATAGATCATCTTCAAATTCCTTCCTCGTGACAAGTAGCGAATCGCGCTTTTCCCAGGAGGCGTAAAGAAGGTGCTTGTCGGAATGAGGTCCTAAAAAGTGTCCTTCTGATATCATCCTCCGGATGGCTTTGCTGTTTACCCCGTTTCCAATATAGTTTCCTGTCAGAAAAAATGACCCTTTGATCTCCTTATCTCGCAAAACATTCAGGATCGTTTCGGATCCTTCACCAAATTCATCCGCGGAAAAGACGAGGTAAACTGACTTTTCACCCGGATTAATCCTGATTACCGCACCGTTATCATCGAAAACATAGTTGCAATTATCCAGGTCGGGGTACTTATTATTTTGCCTGAGTCCCTCTTCCTCGAGGGCCGACAGAGAATAGCTCAGGCAGGCGGTCCCGTCCATTGTAGGTTCATTCGTGCTGTAATCGCCGGTGTCGTCATGATAGACCGCTTTGCCGTTCTGAAAATCAGAAAAGGGATCGGGGCGCAGCAGTTCAACTCCTTTTAGATTCCTGAAAATCCTGCTCCAGACGGGTCCGTCAACAAGCCCCCCGTAAACAGGTATTCCCATCAACGCCGTGAATGATGAATGTGGATAATGTGGATAAATGCCTCCCGCCGGCAGTCCAATGATCATGGAGGTACCCCAGGGATTGCAGCCAAAAAGCCAGTCACGCAATGCAGCTTCCTGCTCAGCGAAGCTATTGTCTCCGGATGCTTCACGATACAAGATATGCTGCTGCAAGGCCGCTGCCACAAAATTATTTGAACACCAGGTAAAGGGTACACTTATAAGAAACGGATCATTCATCCCTCTTTCCGCAAGGATATTCAATCCTTTACGCATAAAGTAAATATAGCGCCGCGAGCAGCCTGTCCCTGACATACCCAGGCAGGCATGTCCCATGTTCATGAAGGGATAATACTGGTAATGCCTGGCGGTGTCTTTTTCTATCCAGGGAGTTACGGGTTCGAGGCTTCCCCAGTAATCTGCGCTCCTGAGGTAGGCCGAATCTCCGGACAGGCTGAAAAGCTGCCATGCCGCGAGTTCAAGATCGTCAGCATAGTTGTCCTCTTCATAGAAATAAGGAGATACATTGCATGCCGTCTGGGTCGATCCCAGGTCAGTAAGGCCAAAATCGAACGCATCCCTGGCTTTTGTTGCCAGCTTTCGCGACAGCTCAGGATTGGAGTTCTTAAGAACCCCGGCTGCAATTGCAAATGCAGAGGCGAACTTTCCGGCTGCCGATGATACCCCTGTGGTCCTGTTCTTGAACCTTGCCGGTCCCTGTGGCTTGCCGGTAATATAATACACGGGCCTGTACAGGCCATGCCCATATGATGCGGAATCCCTGTTCGGAAACCTGAATCCGCGGTGGTCGCGGTCATCGGCTACCTGGTTATACATCTCACCCTTCGATGGATTCATCTTCATGAGCCAGTCAAGACCCCACAGAGCTTCATCCAAAATATCAGGTATTCCGTTTGGCCCGCTGTCGCCCGAGGAGTTGAAATTATCGGAATATACCCCGGGGTGTTCCGAATACGCATAGAAAAGGTTATAAACAGCATTCGCGGTGGTGGTTACATACTGGAGGTAATCGCTTGCATCGTGCCAGCCTCCCCTGACGTCAATAATCTGCCCTGTCTTTTGGGGATGATCCACGATAATGCCGTCGTGTGTATGGCACGAATCCTTCATGAAGGGATTGTAACCACATTGCTGCTGACGCAGGTACCTGAGAATATAGTCTGAAACACCTTTATAGGCTCCGGCAGATATCCTGAAAGAAACGGACCTGGTGTTATTTACTTTAATGTAATAACCGCCCGGAACAGTGAACCCTGAAAAATCAAGCCTTCCTGCTGATTTCATCCCCCAGTCCCTTCCCTGGCTCTCCCTGACCTTCCCACTGTACACCTCAATGCCTGTCACGGCATCACAAAGAGAGAAATCCTTCAGTTTTTCTCCTGTTGACGAGATACAGACAGCTACCTTTACCGATTCCGGGAGATAGCCAAGCTGGTTAATCCTGATCCATGTCTGCCCGCGGAGCTGCAGAATTAATACCGCCAGAAGTGTAATCAGGATAAACCTCTTATTTCTCAGCACGATACAAAAACTACTCATAACGTACCTCCTTCACTCAAAATTAGAAAGATTTCAGAATTGGGCAATCATACGTTTCCCTTAGTCTTCAATTCAATTAATTTTTAAATTTGTCGGGCGACAAGCCGTTTCATAAAAAATTATTCAAAGGGCCAAAAATGCCTGTGATGGAAAAAATCCTGATTGCCGACAGCGGCTCCTCCAAGACGCAGTGGGCGGTTATTGGAGATAATAACGGTAGAAGTTATCTTTCTTCAGGAATAAACCCGTATTTTCTTGGAAGTGATGAAATATTCCGGAATCTTTCGGCTGAGCTGAAAGATCTTGCCGGGATGAAATTCAGCCGGGTTTACTTCTACGGTACCGGGTGCAACAGCAATAAAAAGGAAGAAATTGTCAGAGTAGCCCTTGAAGCGTTCACTGGCTGCAAAGACATTTTTGTAGGGAGCGACCTGTTGGGTGCGGCCCGATCGTTGTGCAGCGATAAGCCCGGGATAGCCTGCATAATGGGTACCGGCTCAAATTCATGTTATTACGATGGAAGCAAGATCGTTTCCAATATTCCTCCGCTCGGGTATATACTTGGAGATGAGGGAGGTGGGGCTGTCCTTGGACGCAAGATCGTTTCAAGCATAATTAAAATGCAGGTTCCTGAAAGTGTCAGGGAGAACTTCCTTTCGCAATACAACCTCACAACCGCTGAAATTCTTGACAATGTCTATACCAAGCCATTTCCAAACAGGTTTTTAGGACAGTTCGCGAAGTTTATAGGCGAGAACAGGGAAATTCCTGAAATAAAGGAAATAATTGTTTCCTCCTTCGATGATTTTATCAGGAGGAATATCCTGCAATACCCCGAATCGGCAAGCCATGAGGTTCACTTTACAGGCAGCATAGCCTATCATTTCAGGGAAATTCTCACTGACCAGATCACAAAACACGGTCTCAGAAAGGGGAAAATAACCCTGGCCCCGATGGAAGGACTCATTCAATATCATAAAAACTTTTTAATATGAGCGATTCAGGAAGTAAGGAAAAGAAGAATGCGCTTAGTATTACCGAACACCCTTCAAACTTCGATAACCTGGAGAAAATGTCAGTTCACGACCTGCTTGTGAACATCAACAGCGAGGATGCCGGGGTTCATGAGGCAGTAAGGACGGCCCTCCCGCAAATTGAAAGGCTGGTCGATGGCATCGTTGATAGAATGGCAAGAGGCGGAAGGATTTTTTACATTGGTGCCGGTACAAGCGGCAGGCTCGGTGTCCTGGACGCCTCTGAAATCCCACCAACATTCGGTGTACATGACAGAATAATAGGAATGATCGCAGGCGGGGACACAGCCTTAAGAAGGGCTGTGGAAGCGGCAGAGGATGATCCGTTAAGGGCATGGAAAGAAATGGAAATATTAGGGATCGGACCTGAAGATTCCGTTATCGGGATAGCAGCTTCAGGAAATACCCCCTATGTGGCCGGCGGTATTTCAGACGCAAGGAAAAACGGCATTCTTACAGGATGCATAACATGCAATCCGAAAGGGAAAGTGGTTGAGGAAGCAGAATTCCCTGTTATTGTTGTTGTGGGACCGGAATTCGTGACCGGAAGCACGCGGATGAAAGCGGGTACAGCACAAAAAATGGTGCTCAATATGATTAGCACAACAGTAATGATAAAGCTTGGCAGGGTGAAAGGCAATAAAATGGTAAACATGCAGCTCACCAACAATAAGCTTGTCGATCGCGGAATAAGAATGATAGTCGAAGAGCTCAATATACAGAGGGAAGCTGCTGCAATCCTTCTCAGGCAGCACGGTTCCGTGAGAAAGGCAATTGAATTCTATAACAAAATGAACAGTAAATAATTGCCCGGGCAAAAGGCAAAAGACAAGACAAAAGACAAAAGACAAGACAAAAGACCCAAAAGCTATTGCATATGAAATTATTTCAAAGGCTGTCACTTATATCTGCAATTACCGTAGCAGCGACTTCAGCAGTAAATTCCCAGACGACCGATCCTCCATTCCTGAAATACGTCAATGCGCCCTGGGTCGACTCGGTAATTAAAACCCTGACGCCGGAACAGAGAATTGCCCAGCTGTTATGGATCCCCGTCTATACCAACGAAGGTGTTGAATATGACAATAATGCATGTGAGCTTCTTAAAAGGAGCGGTGCCGGTGGGGTGGTCTTCTTCCAGGGTACGGCCGAAAAGGAAGCTGATATGACAAACTATTTCAGGAAGATATGCAAGGTTCCTCCGATAATTGCACTAGATGGCGAATGGGGTATCGGGATGAGGCTGTCGGGTGTGACAAAGTTCCCATACCAGATGACTCTCGGGGCAATCACCGATGATTCGCTTATATATATGATGGGAGCTGAAGTGGCATCACAGATGAAGAGAGCCGGGGTTAACATAAACCTGGCACCCGTTTCTGATGTAAACAATAATCCTGCCAACCCGGTAATTAATTTCCGTTCATTCGGCGAGATACCAGTAAATGTCAGCCGGAAAGCACTTATGTACATGTCGGCAATGCAGGACAATGGCATATTTTCAGTTGCAAAGCATTTTCCCGGTCACGGGGATACAAACACCGATTCACACCTCGATCTTCCCACAATAGTCAATTCGACCGCACACCTCGATTCGGTAGAGCTGGTCCCGTTCAAAACGCTTATAAACAAAGGTATCTCTGGAGTAATGCCGGGGCATCTTTATATTCCGTCGCTTGATACTGCAAAAGGAGTTCCCGCGACATTCTCCTACCCTATCCTTACCGGTCTTTTAAGAAACAAACTGGCATTCAGGGGGCTCATGATTTCAGATGCGATGAACATGGGAGGGATAACCAAATATGCGAATCCGGGAGAGGTTGAGCTGAAGTCGCTGAAAGCAGGCATGGATGTCCTTGAATATGTGAGCGACCCCGAGCTTGCCGTGAAATCAATAATGATGGGGATCAGGAAAGGTCTCATATCCCAGTCCATGATTGATGAAAAATGCAGGCGGGTTCTGGCCGCAAAATACTGGGCCGGGCTCTCCAAACCTGCTGAGGTAAAAGGTGAAAACATCACATCCGACCTTACACCTGTCACCATGAAAGTCCTGGTAAACAAGCTCTATTCAAATGCACTGACAGTCGTAAATAACGATAATAATATCATCCCGGTTAAACATCTCGACAGCATAAGAATCGCAACTCTTGTCATTAACAAAACAGGACGCTCCGTTTTCCAGGACAGGCTGGCATGCTATACCCGGACAGATAATTTTTCAGCAGATTCACTTACAGGCAAAGGGGCTGATAACCTTCTCAACCGACTGAAAGGTTATGATCTTGTAATCGCGGGCATATTCGGAACCGATCAGAGACCAAACAAAAATTTTGGCATTCCTGAAGGACTCAACGAGTTTCTTGAAAAGCTTGTGACCGGAAAAAAATGCATAGTAACTTACTTTGGCAATCCATATGCATTAGATAAGCTTAAAGCTCTTGAAAAGCCGGCTGGGCTAGTAGTTGCGTACCAGGAAAATGAGTTTACCGAGGATCTGTCAGCACAGCTGATCTTCGGTGCCATCGGAGCAAAGGGCCGGTTGCCGGTTTCCGTGAACAGCCGCTACATGGCTGGATCAGGCATCCTGACTGAAGGTGGAATCAGGGTCGGTTATGGAATTCCTGAGAGCGTCGGTGTAAATTCAGCCATCCTTCAACGCAAAGTTGATTCACTTGCCAACCTGGGAATATCCGTGAAGGCATATCCCGGCTGTGAGATAATGATAGCAAGAAAGGGTACCGTTATTTTCAACAAAACCTACGGCTGGCAGACTTATGAGAACAGGACCCCGGTCGCAGCCGGTGACCTGTACGATCTGGCATCTGTTTCAAAGATCTCGGGACCGCTGCCCGGACTGATGATCCTTAACGGGGAGGGAAAATTTTCACCTGAAAAGACACTGGGCTACTACCTTCCCGAATACAGGAAATCGAATAAAGCGGATCTTGTTCTGAAGGATATGATGGCGCACCAGGCTGGTTTGCGCGACTGGATACCTTTCTGGAAGGAGACTGTCAAAAAGGACGGACGCTTCAAACATGGGATCTTCAGCCATGAATACTCTGAAAAGTACTCGCTGAAGGTTGCAAACGACCTTTACATGAACAAGGGATATACCAGGGAGATCTTCCGCGAGATAAGGAAGAGCAAGCTTTCCGGTGAAAAGAAATATGTGTATTCCGACCTTACTTTTATAATCATACCGAAGATCATCACTAACCTTACAGGTGAAAACTGGTACGATTTTGTAACCTCACGGGTTTACCATAAGATAGGAGCTTACGATATCGGATTCAACCCATACCTTAAGTATCCGATGGAGAGGATCGTCCCGACAGAATATGATTCTCTTTTCCGGAAACAGCTTCTTCATGGCACGGTACATGATGAAGGAGCGGCAATGCAGGGAGGAATATCGGGTCATGCCGGACTGTTTGCAACAGCCAACGACCTGATGAAGCTTATGGAAACATACCGGAGAATGGGAAGCTATGGAGGGGAGCAGATAATCAGCAGCGATATCATGAAGGAGTACACTAGGTACCAGTTCCCGGAAAATAATAACCGGAGGGGGCTGGGTTTTGACAAGCCTCTGGTCAATAACAGGGAGCTGAAGCAGGAAGACACCTATCCTACCCTGGGCACACCTCCGGAGAGTTTTGGCCATTCAGGATATACAGGCACATTTGTATGGATGGATCCGGTGAATGAAATCACATATGTTTTCTTTTGCAACAGGGTCTACCCGACACGGAATAATTCACGCCTGACCGACCTTAACATCAGGACGGAGATTCTTCAGTCGATTTATGATTCACTGGGAAAGTAGGGTGTTCCAATCAAATGCCTCAGAATTTCCTGATAAACAACAGGATTCTAAGTTCCGGACGGTCCCTTCGGGGTAACAGGATGAGCCTGCTACTTGCATTTCATGCCTCATTTACATTCTGAAAACATCTTCGGATCATTTCTTGAAAGTGATATTTAATGCTACTTTCGTGAGATAATCAAATTTTCGCATCATGCCAAGACACCACTGGTTTCTCTTTTCCATTTTATTTTTAATTCCACAAATTCTCCAGGGCCAGGCAGTCAAAATTCCCTCTGAACTTTTTTCCAGGGCCGAGAAAACCCGGTATATGGAAACTTCGCACGACAGCGATGTGGTTAGTTTTTGCAAAACTATCGGACTTCTCGGTCCTTATGCTCATGTCGGGACCTTCGGAAAAACAGCCGGTGGCAATGACCTTATGATGGTTATTCTTTCAGATCCTGCTATATCGACCCCTGAAGAGGCTTCAAAATCAGGGAAACCGGTGATCTACATCGAAGCCAATATACATGCCGGTGAGGTCGAGGGAAAGGAGGCATCGATGCAGCTGATAAGGGAAATCTGTTTCGGGCAGAAATCCTTCCTGCTCAAAAACCAGATACTGATTTTCTGCCCCAATTATAACCCCGACGGAAATGACAGGCTTAGTTCCACGAGCAGGTTTTCACAGGATGGCAGCCCTGAACTTGCAGGAGCCAGAGTTTCGGGCGAGGGATATGATCTCAACCGCGAAGGGATCAAGGCCGAGGCCCTCGAATCAAAGGCGCTGCTCAAAAGCATCATTGTCGCCTGGGACCCTGCATTGTTTATCGATCTGCATACGGATAACGGTTCATGGCATGGTTATGCCCTTAATTACGCTCCAGATTTTCTTACCGCTGGAACGCCCTCAACCACTGCCTTCATATCGGATTCATTGCTTCCGGCAGCGGCAAAGTCGATGCTTGACAGGTCGGGAATACCTGTCTTTTTCCATGGTTACATGAATAAAAAGGAAGGGGAACAGACGACATATTCCACGTATTCACACCTTCCCCGTTACCTCGTGAATTATGAAGGGCTCAGGAACAGGATGGCGATTCTGAGCGAGACATTTTCGCACGACAGCTTTGAAAAACGCATTCTCAGCAATTATCTTTTTCTCGTTTCGGTGCTCGAGTACACCGGTTCTCATTCAAAGCAGATCCACGATATAGTCGCCGATGCCGACATCACAACAATGAAAATAATTGATAACCAGGCAGGTATTCTGAAAAAGGGTGTTGCATATCACATAGCGCCTGCTGAAAGGACAATAGACCTGCTGACCCGTGAAACTGAAGAATATAAGGACCGCGAAGGAAGGACAAGGAGAAGGCCCACCGGAAGGCTGCTCTGGATACAAGATGTCAGGCATTACAACCATTTTGAGCCTGATATCGAGGCGACAGTGCCATTCGGTTATATCTTCCCTTCTGAATTGAAAGCTGTTGCAGAAAAGCTTATGCAGCATGGAATAAAGGTCTCTTTGCTTGAGCATAGCAAAAAAATTGAAGCAGAGATATTCAGTATTACAAGATACAGCCGCGAAGGGAAGGCATCATACGGGAATCATTTCCTGGTGAAAGCAGAAGGCAGTTTTGTCCGCAAAAACATCACTGCACCCGCTGGCAGTTATTTTGTGGATATGCACCAGCCTCTGGCCTGGCTCGCTTTTTATATGCTGGAACCGCAATCAGACGACGGGTTGCTTCTCTGGAATTATTTTGATGACTATCTTATTCCACTTGGAGTGGAAAAAAGTACAGTACCTTACCCTGTGATGAAGCTGATGAAACCACTTATACAAGATACAAGATAAAAGATAAAAGTGAAAAGATCAGAGTGAAAAGATAAAAGTCAAAATGATTGAGCAAAGTGAGTGGAATAAAAAAAGCCACAACACTTTTGTCCTGTGACTTTTTTCTGATTGTCATCTTTTGGTGCCCAGAACAAGACTCGAACTTGCACACCGTAACCGGCACTACCCCCTCAAAGTAGCGTGTCTACCAATTCCACCATCTGGGCTTGATAAGTAAAAAGGTAAAGGTAAAAAGTAAAGAGTAAAGAATAAAATCAGGATTTGCTCCTTTTGCCTTTTACCTTTTCCCTTTTGCCTTATCTCTGTGCCCAGAACAGGACTCGAACCTGCACATCATTGCTGACACTAGTCCCTGAAACTAGCGCGTCTACCAATTTCGCCATCTGGGCCTGGTTTAAGATAAAAGGCAAAAATTATCGGCTAAGGTTAAAACCGGATGTGTTATCTGGTGACTTTTGTCCTTTGACTTTTGTCTTTTGTCTTTTCCACCTGCTTCTGAGCATCTGCTTAAAAGAACTTCTGCTTGCAACCGCAGCGGCTGCAAAAGTAAAAAAAAAATTAAATCGAGATAATTGTTTACAAAAAATATACCTTATAAAGTTCATTTATTATTAAATAATATATTTTTGCTCCCTGATTTTAGTTTATGGTTAATAATTCAAACAAGTTCACAGTCATCACAAAGCATCCTGCATGACGGGTCTGCAGAGTCATTGTGCTATAATAAAATAACACGAAGCGGGCCTGCAGATTTTGCAGGTTTTTTTTTAACAGGAAGAGAGATGAAAATAATGAAATTTGGAGGAACCTCGGTAGGCGGTCCTGACAGGATGAGAGCCCTGGTTCCGCTGATTAGCGATGATGAAAGAAAAATTGTTGTTCTCTCTGCTATGTCGGGAACTACCAATGGGCTCGTTGAAATCTCCGAGAGCCTATTTGCGGGTAACATTGATGAAGCTTCATCGAGGATTGAAGTGATGAGAGCTAAAAACCATGTCACCGTGAATGATCTCTACACTTTCGACGGCACGAGAAATATTGGTCACGATATCATTGACTCTCATTTCAATTTCCTCACGGGTTTCCTCCGGGGAGTTTTCACGAAAATACAGGAAAAAGCGGTGCTTGCCCAGGGAGAACTTATATCCACGGCATTATTCCACCTGCTTCTCGAGGAACGTGATATTCCGTCTGTTCTCATCCCCGCGCTGAGTTTTATGAGGATAGATAAGTACGGAGAACCTGACCTGTTCTATATAGAGGAAAACATCATGAGGGAGCTCAGGAACTTTGATGATGAGTCGATTATTATCACCCAGGGATACATATGCCGCAACGCCTACGGGGAGGTTGACAATCTCAAAAGAGGAGGCAGCGACTTTACGGCATCCCTGATCGGAGCTGCCATAAATGCCTCCGAGATCCAGATATGGACCGATATCAATGGCTTCCATAACAACGATCCGCGGTATGTAGAAGGAACACATCCAATACGCAACCTTTCATTTGATGAGGCTGCTGAACTAGCATATTTCGGTGCGAAAATACTTCATCCGTCAAGTGTCAATCCTGCCAGGGAAAGAAATATCCCCGTCCGCCTGAAGAACACGATGGATCCGGGGGACCCGGGTACGCTTATTACAAGTGAATATGTACTTGAAGATTATAAAGCAATTGCAGCCAAGGATGGTATTTCGGTGATCAGGATCAGGTCGGACCGGATGCTGATGGCCTACGGATTCCTGAGGAAGGTGTTTGAGATTTTTGAGGCTTACCGCACTCCTATTGACATGATTACAACTTCTGAGGTGTCGGTTTCGCTTACGGTTGATAATAATGAATTTATTGAACAGATCGTGAAGGATCTTAAAGAGCTCGGAACCGTCGAGGTTGAAGAGAATCAATCAATAATCTGTGTGGTTGGTGATTTCAGAACTGAACGAACAGGATCCGCCCCTGAGATCTTCGAGGCGCTCAATACCATACCGCTCAAAATGATTGCCTACGGTGGAAGCCCTTACAGCCTTTCACTGCTTATAAATGCTTCGGACAAGATAAACGCGCTCAGGTACCTTCACGATCATCTTTTCACCTGATAAATGACAGAATCATTCCCCATAAAGAGATTTGCAGGTCTAGCCACACCCTTTTATTATTATGACCTGGAGGTTCTGAAGCAGACACTGGACCTGGTAAAAAAAGAATCAGGATATTGCGGCTACAAGGCTCATTATGCCGTAAAGGCAAACGCCAACCCGGTTTTGCTGAAAATTATTTCGTCATACGGATTTGGAGCGGATTGTGTAAGCTGGAATGAAATTGAGCGGGCTCTTGAGAATGGTTTTCCCGGCGACTCGATTGTATTTGCAGGAGTTGGAAAATCTGACAAGGAAATTGAAGAAGCACTGGGAGCAGAAATCTTCTGTTTTAATTGCGAATCTGTACAGGAGCTGGAGGTTATTGATTCTATTGCTGCAAAAATGGGAAAGAATGCCCGGGTGGCCCTGAGAATCAATCCCTATATTGAAGCTCATACACACAGGCATATTACTACAGGGATAGAGGAGAGCAAGTTTGGAATAACAATGAATGAGCTCAGCGATGTAGTCGCGAAACTGAAAACTCTGAAAAGGTTGAAATTCATTGGCATTCATTTTCATATAGGGTCACAGATAACAAGGATGCAGGTATTTAAAAGCCTGTGCACAAGGGTAAATGAATTGATCGGATGGTTCAGCGACAGAAATACCGACCTCAGGGTGATCAATGTTGGCGGTGGGCTCGGAATAGACTATGAACACCCCGAAAAAATGCCGGATTTCAGGGAATACTTCTCTATTTTCAGGGAGATGATTAAGCTCCAGCCCGGGCAGCAGCTGCATTTTGAACCAGGCCGTGCGATCGTTGGACAATGCGGTTCACTCATTTCAAGGGTTCTCTATACCAAGAACGGAGGATCAACTAAATTTGCCATTATCGACGCAGGGATGACAGATCTTATCAGGCCGGCACTTTACCAGGCTTTCCACAAGATAGAGAACCTGACATCCGACAAGGGCAAATTCAGGTACGATATAGTCGGGCCCGTTTGTGAATCGTCCGATACATTCGGAAAGTATGTCGAGATGCCTGAAACAAAAAGAGGCGACCTTATCGCAATACGTTCGGCCGGTGCATACGGTGAAACAATGGCTTCACGCTATAATCTCCGGGATCTTCCAGGATCGGTTTTCACTGAACAGGCATAAAAATACCATCTGCCGTATATGCAGGAACGGACTATTCCTGTGAGCTTTATCTTTACATTAATCATTTTTAACATACTCTCGCGGCATAAATAATACAATGCATTTCAGCATTTTAGACTTCACGTCAATCATCAGTGTGCCTGACGTCTTGCTATTTAGATCGAATCTAAATCTTCGCAGGAATCTTTGAATGAAAAATTCGATACATTGTGCTCTTAATATCTCAATGAATAATATTTATGAAATATTCTCTCTTTAAAGTTAAGCCTTTCCAGCAGCTGATGAATGAGGCGCACAGTGACTCTTCGGGATTGAAGAGGGCTCTGAATGCAACCAACCTGGTGTTCCTTGGTATAGGTGCAATTATCGGTGCTGGAATTTTCGTGCTGGTCGGTGAAGTCTCGGCCAATTATGCAGGACCTGCTGTAATCCTTTCATTCATTGTAGCAGCTGTTGCATGTGCGTGCGCCGGTCTCTGCTATGCCGAGCTTACATCCATGATTCCGATTTCGGGAAGTGCATACACCTATGCCTATGCAACTCTCGGTGAACTTTCGGCCTGGATTATTGGATGGCTGCTTATTGTAGAATATCTTTTCGCTGCTTCAACGGTAAGTGTAGGATGGTCGGGATATGTTGTAAGCCTGCTTCATGGAAACGGGACGCATGGCATAGACCTGCCTTCTGCTTTCGTAAATGCTCCCATCGTGTACGATGAGGTGACCTGCAAGTTCGTGCATTCCGCAGGTGGTATAATAAATATTCCTGCCATCCTTATCGTGTTCCTGCTCACAGCTATTCTGGTTCTTGGAGTCAAGGAATCCGCCAGGTTTAACAATGTGATTGTCTTTATTAAAGTTACTGTGATCCTGATATTCCTCATTGCAGGTGTATGGTTTGTTTCAACAGCCAACTGGCATCCGTTCATACCAAAGAATACAGGAAAATTCGGGCACTTCGGAGTCAGTGGAATTTTGCGGGGTGCGGCGGTTATCTTCTTTGCTTATATTGGCTTCGATGCAGTTTCTACTGCGGCCCAGGAAACCAAGAAACCACAGCGGGACCTTCCGATTGGAATTCTCGGGTCGCTTGCAATCTGCACGGTAATTTACATTCTTGTTGCCCTTGTACTTACGGGAATTGTCTCATTTACCAAGCTGGGTGTTCCTGACCCGATCGCTGTCGGTATCGATTCGATGAACAGCCCCTTTGCCCATAATATCCTCTCTCCTCTTATCAAGCTTGGAGCAGTTGCAGGCCTTAGCTCTGTAATACTGGTTATGCTGCTGGGTCAGCCGAGGATATTCTTTACGATGGCCAACGACGGGCTGCTGCCCCCCATATTTAAAAGAGTACACCCGCGTTTTAAGACTCCATATATGTCGACAATAATCGTTGGAGTGATTGCAATGATACTTGCAGGATTATTCCCGATAGGAGTTCTGAGCAAGCTTGTTTCACTGGGGACGCTGCTGGCTTTCACATCAGTCTGCCTCGCCATTCTTATCCTGAGAAAGAGACAGCCGGATACTCCAAGGCCTTTCAAGACACCCTTCACACCTTTCATCCCGGTTCTTGGAATTGTTTGCTGCCTGGGTATTACAATGTTCCTGAATATCTATGCATGGATCACAATGCTGGTCTGGCTTGCAGTGGGTCTGGTGGTTTATTTTACCTACGGGATGAAACACAGTGCTTTAACGAGAGCTAACAACAACAAGTAACTGAATTCGTTCTTTATTACCTCAGGAGGGTGCCGGTAAAGCGCCCTCTTTCTTTTTGCATGGGCTCACCGAATTTGCAGACACAGTAACAATTATTATCTTTGCCGTCCAATAACAGAGGAAGATAAGAATGATTAAAATAACTTTTCCAGACGGGTCCGTTAAGGAGTACAATGAAGGTATCACCAGCCTTGAGGTGGCTGAGCAGATAAGCCCGAGACTTGCAAAAGAGGTTCTTGCTGCTACGGTAAACGGTGAAGTTACCGACCTGACCCGTCCGATAATTAAGGATTCCAGGCTCGTTCTTCATAAGTGGGACGATGAGGAAGGGAAGCATGCTTTCTGGCATTCTTCAGCCCACCTAATGGCGGAGGCTATTGAGTCGCTCTGGCCCGGGACGAAGTTCGGTATAGGTCCGGCCATTGAGAACGGTTTCTATTACGATATCGATCCGGGAGATCATGTAATGACAGATGCCGATCTCGTCATGATTGAGAACAGGATGAAGGAGCTTTCGGCAAAGAATCTTAACTTTAAACGCAAGGATGTCAGCAAGAAAGAAGCTCTCGATCTCTTCTCACAAAAAGGTGATGAATACAAGGTCGAACTGATCGGTGACCTGGCCGATGGTACAATATCTCTTTACTCACAGGGCAATTTCACCGACCTGTGCCGTGGTCCTCACCTGCCTTCAACCGAACATATAAAGGCAATAAAGATTCTGAGCCTGGCCGGTGCATACTGGCGTGGTGATGAAAAAAGAAGGATGCTCACAAGGATATACGGGATCACATTCCCGAAGCAGAAGATGCTTGATGAATACCTTTTATTCCTTGAAGAGGCAAAGAAAAGGGACCACAGGAAGATTGGCAGGGAACTGGAGCTTTTCACTTTTTCACAGAAAGTTGGAATGGGTCTTCCTCTATGGCTGCCAAAAGGTTCTGATATCAGGACCACCCTTATTGAGTTTCTGACAGGTATCCTCAGGAAAAGAGGTTATAAAATAGTTGCGACTCCGCATATCGGCAATGTCAACCTGTACAAGACTTCCGGTCACTATGAGAAATACGGCGCTGATTCTTTCAAGCCGATATCGACACCGCAGGAGGGTGAGCAGTTTATGCTTAAACCGATGAACTGCCCGCATCACTGCGAGATATATAATGCAACACCTCACTCCTATAAGGATCTTCCTCTCAGGATGGCTGAATTCGGAACGGTGTACAGGTACGAGCAGAGCGGGGAACTTCACGGTCTTACAAGGGTAAGAAGCTTTACCCAGGATGATGCTCACCATTACTGCCGTCCCGATCAGTTAAGGGAAGAATTCAAGAGCATTATCGATCTTGTACTGTATGTATTTAAAATTCTGAATTTCAATGAATATACTGCACAGATCTCATTAAGGGATCCAAATAACAAGGAGAAGTATATAGGAACAGATGAGAACTGGGAGAGGGCTGAAAGGGACATTATTGAGGCCGCAGCTGAAAAGAACCTGGAGACTGTTGTTGTTCCGGGAGAAGCAGCTTTCTACGGTCCTAAGCTGGATTTCATGGTGAAGGATGCGATTGGAAGAAAATGGCAGCTCGGTACAATCCAGGTTGATTACAACCTTCCGGAAAGGTTCGATCTCACATACAACGGCAGCGATAACCAGAAGCATCGTCCTGTTATGCTCCACAGGACAATTTTCGGATCTCTCGAACGGTTTGTTGCTGTTCTTATTGAGAATACGGCAGGTAAATTTCCCCTCTGGCTGGCACCTGAAAAAGCCGTCATCCTTCCAATCAGTGAGAAATACAACGATTATGCGAGAAAAGTTTTGGAATTACTAAATAATTCCGATATTTGCACACTAATTGACGAGAGGAGTGAAAAGATAGGTAAGAAGATAAGGGATAATGAATTAAAGCGGGTTCCCTACCTTCTTATTGTCGGAGAAAAAGAGGAAGAAAGCGGAACAGTTTCTGTCAGGAAGCAGGGTGAAGGAGATAAAGGTTCAATGAAACCTGAAGAATTTGCGGAATTTGTTGCTGCTGAGATTAAAAAAGAGATTGCCCTTTAGAATTAAAAATAGTATTAATTAAAGTCAGGAGGAACAAGCCATAGCATTGCCTATCAGACGTAATCCGGTAAGGAATATCCAACCGGCTCACAGGATTAATAACCGGATCACCGCCCGAACTGTCAGAGTTGTCGGCGATGATATTGAGACCCAGGTTCTCAGTCTGCAGGATGCCCTCAGGCTGGCAGACAAGATGGAGTTAGACCTGGTGGAAATTTCCCCGAGTGCAGAACCGCCTGTATGTAAAATCATTGACTACCAGAAGTTTCTATACCAGCAGAAGAAGAAACAGAAGGAGATCAAGGCAAAGGCAGCGAAAATTATAGTGAAAGAGATCAGGTTCGGGCCGAATACCGACGATCACGATTACAATTTCAAGCTGAAACATGCAATGAAATTCCTCGATGAAGGTGCAAAGGTAAGAGCCTATGTGTTCTTTAAAGGACGATCAATCCTTTTCAAGGAACAGGGAGAAGTCCTTCTGCTCCGGTTCGCAAATGACCTTGAGGAATTTGGTAAAGTGGAACAGCTTCCGAAGCTGGAAGGAAAGAGAATGATTATATCATTCGCTCCCAAGAAGAAGAAATAGGTTTTAATTTAATATATTTTCAAAAGAAGATGCCAAAAGTGAAGACAAATCCGGGAGCAAAGAAGAGATTCTCTTTGACCGGTTCAGGGAAGATCAAGCGTAAGCATGCATTCAAGAGCCACATTCTGACAAAGAAGGCCACCAAGAGGAAAAGAAACCTTACCTATTTTGGCCAGGTCGACAGCGCGGATAAGAAGAACATTCAGCTTCTTCTGGGACTCAAGTAATTGCTTACAACCAGATTTTATTTTAATAGTACTAACAGGGTGGACAGCAGATAAGGGTCCGTAAAGTCGGAACGCTGACATTCAAAAAACAGAAATTATGCCAAGATCAGTAAATTCAGTAGCTTCCAGGGCCAGAAGAAAAGAGGTCCTCAAGCAGACAAAAGGTTTCTTCGGTTCAAGGAAGAACGTGATCACAGTTGCAAAGAACACTCTCGACAAGGGACTGGGTTATGCATACCGTGACAGAAGGGCAAAGAAAGGCCAGTTCAGGGCACTCTGGATCCAGAGGATCAATGCCGGGGTAAGACAGTATGATATGAGTTATTCAGAATTCATTGGTAAGCTTGAAAAGAAAGGAATTGCACTAAACCGCAAAACCCTTGCAGATCTTGCAATGAATCATCCGGATGCCTTTAAGGCAATCGTGGAAAAAGTGAAATAATCACAGCTTATTATATAAAAAAAGAGGGTGCCGGAGCACCCTTTTTTTATTTTGCACGGTGGAATATCCTGCTCCAGCGAACGCTTTTCAAACCCGATCCATCCTTGTCGAGAGAAAGCCATATGAATTTTGGCTTGCCGATAATATGATCCTCCGGTACAAAACCCCAGTAACGTGAATCGGCGGAGTTATGACGGTTATCCCCCATCATCCAGTAATAATCCATTTTAAAGGTATAGGAGTCAGCAGGCTTACCATTAATATATATAGTCGCTCCATCGATCCTGAGATCATTATTCTCGTAAACATCAATTATCCGGTCGTAGAGACAGATATTCGATGTATCGATCCTGACCGTTGCTCCCTTTCGAGGGATCCACAGTGGTCCGAAATTGTCTTCAGTCCATTTATATGACGGGCTGTGAGGAAAGATATAGGGTTCATATTCACGGAAAATAATTGGCCTGACTTCCGTTACGTTAGTGAATTTTGATATTTTATCCGCGTTCCCTTTCGTGAGCGGCAACAGGTATGCACTACCCAGAACCTCCTGGTCCGATTTGGCGATATCAAGTCTTTCGAAAGCTTTTGGATTGATTGTTGTTCCGTTTGTCTGAACGGCATAGGTGGTCTGCTGTGTCTCGTTTTCAGGAACAAGCTTCCCGTTTACAAAAACCTTAGAATCAATGATCCTTACAGTATCACCAGGAATGCCAATGCATCTTTTCACATAATTGTCCCTCCTGTCGACAGGCCTGTATATTATCTTGAACCTCGACCACATGTCCTTTCTTGCAAGGCTCAGGTAATAGGCCTTGCCCTGGTCGGGCCTGTGCTGCAGAAGATCCTGATCCTGCATTTCTTTGGCAATACGCCTCATTATCTCATAGTAGCTTGTCGTCTGATCCTCAATGACTACTGTGTCCCCTGCAGGAAAATTGAACACGATCGGATCATTATTCCGAACCTTGCCTACACCAAGCAACCTGTGGTACGGCCAGTGTATAATATCCGACCACGATTTTCCCTTTGTTACAGGCATTGTATGCTGTGTAAAAGGGAATGCAACTGGTGTGTTCGGCATCCTAGGACCATAAGCAATCTTACTTACAAAAAGGTGATCACCAATAAGGAGCGATTTTTCCATCGAACCGGTTGGTATACGGTAGTTCTGGAAGAGAAAAATATTTATGAGCGAAACAGCAACAACGGCAAATATCAGTGCATCAAGCCACTCAATTACTGCGTTGTTCTTACCCTCCCTCTTTTTCCAGAAAGTCCAGTTGACTTTTCGGGAGATATAAACATCATATACTATCGCAAGTCCTATTATCAGCCACCAGTTGCCGATCCAGAGAACAACAAGAAAATAGATGATGGCAGCAATTGCAAACCTGATATTCCTGCCAGTAAAGTACTTTTTCATAAAAAAATATATTGGAAACTAAATGTATAAATTATTATCAGAAACCAAGTACGTCGTTCATCGTAAAGACTCCCTTCCTGGTTGCAATAAATTCAGCAGCCAGAACGGCACCAAGGGCCAACCCTTTTCTTCCTTTTGCTTCATGCCGGATTGATATTTTATCAATTTCGGAGTCCCATTCCACGTTATGAGTACCGGGCACTGAACCCTCCCTTACCGAACGAATTGGCACTTTCGAGGGATCCGGTTTTTCGGGAATGCACCAGCCATTGTATTTCTTCGTTTTCTTAACAATGCCTTCGGCAAGTGATATCGCGGTACCGCTCGGGGCATCCAGCTTTTTAAGATGATGTATCTCCTCAATGGCCACATTGTAATCGGTTAACCTGTCCATTAAAGCTGCAAGCTCCGAATTCAGCCTGAACATAAGGTTCACACCGACACTGTAATTTGAAGAATGAATAAATGAGGTGCCGTTTTTGCTGCACAACTCCACCGCCCTGCCGTAATCGCTCAGCCAGCCGGTAGTGCCAGATACAACAGGTTTTTTCATATTAAGGCACCTGCTGACATTTCTGAAAGCCGCTTCTGGAAAAGAGAACTCGATTGCAACGTCAATATCGCTGAATTTCTGATCCTCAAAATCGTGCTGGTTATTTATATCTATAATCAGCTTTATCGTATGTCCCCGCTTAATGGCCATCTCCTCAATCTCGTGGCCCATTCTTCCGTAACCGATCAGTGCAATATTCATTATTTAGATTTTTACGAAAATACCTGTTTTTTAACTCTGTAACGAAAAGCAGCATGGAAATTTTCTTAAGGGTATGTTAAATGACAGTTAAACCCTGTAGACTGAATTAACATTCCATTTCTATTTCCAGCCTCCTTTACGGTTCACCCTTGTTTATGAACTGGCTTCTCCATTTTTTAAAAGTATGCCGCTTTGCTTTTTCTCATGCTGAAATATAGGCATCAATCCTTCCGGTGCTGACCCCCTTTTTTGTTTTCCCCCAGGGGGGAAAGGTTTGGGAAAGAGGGTCCGGTGTAAACCCCCTTTTTTGTTTTCCCCCAGGGGGGAAAGATTTGGAAAGGGGGTTCAGTGCTGACCCCCTTTTTTGTTTTCCTCCAGGGGGGAAAGGTTTGGGAAGGAGGTCTTATGTTGACCCCCTTTTATGTTTTCCCCCAATGGGGAAAAGCTCATTAGATCAGCAGTGCAAATGAGATATAATTTCTTCTTTTACCCATTCAGGTCTGGATTCAATATCCTCATTTTTGAATCTCAGTATTCGCAATCCCGACCTGATAAGATATTCTTCTCTTTTTTCATCATATTCTCTCTTTCCAAGATGAATTTTTCCATCAACTTCTATTGCCAGCCCGGCCTTATAACAGAAGAAATCTATTATATAAATCCCATATGGATGTTGTTTCCTGAAATGACAACCACATAGCTTGTTATTCTTTAGAAGCTCCCATAACATTTTCTCAGATTTGGTCATATTTTTTCTCAAAATACGGGCCTTCCCGATAATGTTTTTATCAGCTTCATGATTCTGAGTGCTGAGTCTAAGAATATATTTAGATGACATTACGGAAAGTTAATCATTTTTTTACACCTTCCCCCATGGGGGAAGGCTGGAAGGGGGTTCAGTGTTGACCCCCTTTTTTGTTTTCCCCCAGGGGGGAAAGATTTGGAAAGGGGTTCAGTGTTGACCCCCTTTTTTGTTTTCCCCCAGGGGGGAAAGATTTGGAAAGGGGTTCAGTGTTGACCCCCTTTTTTGTTTTCCCCCAGGGGGGAAAGATTTGGAAAGGGGGTCCGGTGTAAACCCCCTTTTTTGTTTTCCCCCAGGGGGGAAAGGTTTGGGAAGGAGGTCTTATGTTGACCCCCTTTTATGTTTTCCCCCAGGGGGGAAAGATTTGGAAAGGGGGTCCGGTGTAAACCCCCTTTTTTGTTTTCCCCCAGGGGGGGAAAGGTTTGGGAAGGAGGTCTTATGTTGACCCCCTTTTATGTTTTCCCCCAGGGGGGAAAGATTTGGAAAGGGGGTCTTATGCTAACCCTTTTCATTAGAAGCGACCAAAGTATTAGACCACTTCATGTTGCACCCGTCAAACCTGACCCCGGCTTGCCGACAAAGCCACTCAGCAGGCAGCTCATCAGCTTGAATGTACACGGGTCATTTACTTAATGGTGGGCCCGGGCAAAGACCTGAAAAGTGACAGACACGTACGATATCAGATTATAATAATTTATGAAACCTGGTACCGTGTAGCTAAAGAATTAAAAAATATCCACCGGTGTTCCTATTTTTAATAATTTCACATTAATATCATTCAATTATGAAATTCATTCTGATGGTTGTAGCCCTGGCGACACTTTTGCCAATTTTTTCAAGACGATCCGCAGAGACCGCTGACCTTGTGATACTGAATGGCAAGATTCTCACACTCGATGAAACAATGCCGTATGCAGAAGCACTTGCTGTCAGAGGGGAAAAGATTATTGCAACGGGAAAAAACTCTGATATATCTGTATTCATAAAGGACGGCAGAACACAAGTGATAGACGCTGCTCACAGGCTGGTTTTGCCGGGATTCAATGATGCACACGTCCATTTCGGGCCGCTTGACCCTGATTTTATTGAGCTGCGATACACCACGGATCCTGCTTTCATTACACGAAGGGTTGAAGAACAGGTAAAAAAATCAAGACCCGGCGAGATTATCAGGGGTGGTCACTGGGATCACGAAATGTTCTACGACAAAAAATGGCCCACCAAGGAGCTTATTGACAGAGTTTCTCCAGATAACCCGGTCATACTCAGCAGGGCCGATGGTCATTCGGTTCTTGTTAACAGCTATGTTCTTAAAAAATCTGGTATTACCAGGGACAGCCAAAACCCATTTGGCGGAGAAATTCAGAAAGATCCGGCTACCGGGGAACCTACCGGAATCCTTAAGGAAAATGCCGAATCCCTCATAAAGCCCGGGGATGTAAAGACAGTCCGTACTCCTTCAGAGGAAATGGAAAGAACCCGTTCGGGCTACCTGCTTGCATTGAAAGAGGCAAGGGAATACGGGGTAACCAGTGTCCAGGTTCCTGGCAGTGCCGACCTTAATGAATACGGCAAGCTTAGGAGTGAGGGCCTGCTGACCCTGCGTGTGGATGCAGGTGAGTTTCTTACCGATGACTCGGCGAAGCTTAAGCTTTTCCTGAAGCTTGAGAAGATATACCCACGTGATTCAGACTGGATCAGGTTTGGATATCTCAAGGTCTTCATTGATGGAACAATTGGTTCAGGGACCGCCTTAATGTTTAAACCTTTCAGCGATAACCCGGTCACATCAGGGCTTGCAATGATGCCATATGAAAAATTTGAGAAAATGGTAATCCTTGGTGATAAAATGGGTTTCCAGATCGGTACTCATGCAATTGGCGACAAAGGAAACAACTGGGTTCTTAATGCCTACGAGAAGGCCCAGAAGATAAACGGTAAACGCGACAGCAGGCACAGGATTGAGCATGCACAGACACTTGCCGAAAGCGATATACCAAGGTTTGCAACTCTCGGAGTTATTGCATCAATGCAGCCCACACACTGTATTACTGATAAGAGGTTCTGTGAGAAGAGGATCGGAATTGAAAGGTGCAGGGGGGCTTACGCCTGGAAAAGCCTGCTGAACTCTGGGGCATCGGTTGCCTTCGGAACGGATTACCAGGTTGAGCCACTGAACCCGATGGAAGGACTTTATGCTGCCGTTACCAGGAAAGACCGGCATGGTGAAGAAGGTAACGGATGGTTTCCGGAGCAGAAGCTCACCATGGAAGAGGCAATCCGCCTGTATACAGCCGGTTCGGCATATTCTCAGTTCATGGAAGACAGGAAAGGGATTCTTAAAAAGGGGTACCTCGCTGACCTCGTAATAACCGATCGCGATTTGTTTTCAATACCCGAAAATGAGATAATGAAAACAAAGATAGAATACACTATCGTTGGCGGAAGAATTGTTTATCAGTCGGGAAAATAGAGAAACTCTGAATTCCATATCTTGATTTCATATATTCTACCTTCAGGCAGCATGACATTGCCACTTTATCTTCCCTCCAGGCCGTTCAGTATCTGAAAGGCCTCTTCCCTGCTGTTGCCGCAGAATTCAATTTCAGCTTTATAATCAGAGCAAACCTTTGGACGCGAGGAGTCACCGAAAAGGGCACACCTGAAATCATCTTTCAAGTGGATACATCTTACACCTGCCGGCTTCCCTTGCTCCATTCCCGGGATAGACGAGGATATTGATAACGCTATGCAACATGCACCGCAACCAGGACGGCAATCCATAGACTGAGTTTTAAGTGATAAGATACGAGTTATGAGTCAGGTGTTTTAGTTTTTTATATAGTGGGTGACTTGTATTAAGACAAAAATAGGAAGATAAAAGCAGATAACTTGCTATTTTTGCGAAAAGAGCCGGAATGCGCATTGATATTATAACCGTCCTTCCTGAACTTATCATGAGTCCTCTTGATCATTCTATTATCAGGCGTGCGAGAGATAAGGGTCTTGTGGAGATTAATCTTATAAATCTCCGTGATTTTACAAACGACAGGCACAAAACTGTCGATGACTATGCATTCGGAGGCGGAGCAGGAATGGTTATGATGATAGAACCTGTTTACCTGGCGCTTGAAAAGCTAAAGAGTGAAAGGATCTATGACGAGATCATTTATACCTCTCCCGATGGCGAACCATTCAGCCAGAAAATCGCTAACCATCTTTCGCTGAAGGAGAATATAATTATCCTTGCCGGGCATTATAAAGGGATTGACCAGAGGATACGCGATCATCTTGTTTCACGGGAGATTTCAGTCGGGGACTATGTTCTATCAGGAGGCGAGCTTCCTGCCGCAATACTTGTCGATGCAGTCACACGGCTCATTCCGGGAGCAATGTCTGATGAACAATCGGCCCTCTCAGATTCCTTCCAGGATGACCTCCTTGCCCCCCCTGTCTATACACGCCCGGCAGAATTCATGGGCTGGCATGTACCTGATATACTTTTGTCAGGCAACACCGCGGAAATTGACAGATGGAGACATGAAGAATCAATAAACAGAACAAAAAAACTGAGACCTGGTCTGCTCAAAGATGAATAGAAGAAGATTTTTACCAGATATTCTCATACTGGTTGTTTTGCTGCTGCCTTTACTTATATCCTGTTCAGGATTTTCCAGTAAGGACCCGGTCAGGGAAGGATTCATCAATCCTCCTGATTCATGCGGACCAGGCGTTTACTGGTACATTATGGACGGCAACCTCGACAGGAAGGGTATCACCGGGGATCTTGAATCCATGAAAAAGGCTGGTATAGCATACGCGCTTTTTCTTGAAGTCAATGTCGGTATCCCAAGAGGAAACACGGACTTTCTAAGCGAAAAATGGCAGGAACTTTTCACCCATGCTGTAAGGGAGGCTGAAAGACTTGGCATCAGGATAATACTGGGTTCCGGTCCAGGCTGGGCAGGAAGCGGGGGACCATGGGTAAGTCCCCGGAAATCCATGATGCACCTGGTGTCATACGATACTTTAATCACCGGTCCGGCAGTCATAAACGCAATATTGCCCAGGCCAGGGCCAAAAACACCATTCTTTGGAGAGTCTTCCCTTACTCCCGGGCTGAAAGAGAAAAGACAGGCATGGTACCAGGACGTGAGAGTACTGGCATTTCCTGCACCGGAAGACAAGTCCAGGATTACGGACATCGACGAGAAAGCTTTATTCATCAGGGCACCTTTCACTTCCCAGAAAGGGGTGGTTCCTTTCATTCAATTTCCTGAGATCAAAAAAGATGACAAAAGCAGGCATATAAACCGTGAAAGAATTATTGACATTTCAGCTAACCTCGATTCTGCCGGCAAACTGAACTGGATTGTTCCACCGGGGAAGTGGATAATAATGAGGCTTGGAAAGACAAATAACGGGGCTGTAACTAGGCCCGCCCCGGTTCCGGGTCTGGGATTCGAAGCGGATAAATTCGATACAGCGGCTTTCAGGGAACACTTTGAAGCCTACACAGGAAAATTGATCAACAGGGTAAAACCCCGGGACGTCTCGACCTGGGGCGGGTGGAAAATGATCCATATCGACAGCTGGGAGATGGGAGCCCAGAACTGGACCGATAAGTTCCTTGAACAATTCATAAAGCACAGGGGCTACGATCCCCTGCTCTATCTGCCTGTAATGGAAGGCTATATTGTAAATACCATTGAGGAAAGCGAGAGATTTCTCTGGGATGTGCGCCAGACATCAAATGAACTTATTGCGGAAAATCATGCCGGTTACTTCAAGAAGCTTGGAAGGAAAAACGGCATGACACTTTCAATTGAGCCTTACGATATGAACCCGTCAGCCGATTTCGATCTTGGGTCCGTTGCCGATGTTCCTATGGGTGAATTCTGGTGCAAAGGCTTTGGGTTCAATTCCTCATACAGCTGCATCGAAGCCACTTCGATTGCACATGTCACAGGGAAACCTGTCACTGCGGCTGAAGCTTTCACGGCAGGCGATAATGAAGCCTGGAAGATGTACCCTGGCAATATGAAGAACCAGACTGACTGGGCCCTGGCAATGGGGATAAACAGGTTCATCTTCCATACTTTTGCCCACAAGTCATTTTTTGGCGACCTGAAGCCGGGTATGACGATGGGTCCTTATGGGGTACACTGGGATCGTGGGCAAACCTGGTGGCCAATGGCAGGTGCCTACCACGAATATCTTTCACGATGCCAGTTTATTCTTTCACAGGGCAGCCCTGTCGCCGATATTCTATACCTGACACCAGAAGGCGCCCCGGTAGTGTTCCGTCCTCCTGCAACTGCACTTGCAGGTTCAGATACCCTGCCCGACAAAAAGGAATGGTCGTTCGACTGCTGCTCCCCGAAATACCTGATTAATAATGCATATTCCCTGGATTCGAAAGTATGCTTCCCGGGCGGAGCCGCGTACAGGATACTGGTACTTCCCGATGTCGACTATATGACACCAGAACTGCTTGGAAAAATAGATATGCTGCTTAAAGGAGGAGTCACAGTTATCGGAGGCCCCGTAAAGAAGTCACCTTCGCTCACCAACTATCCGGTATGCGACGAGACAGTTGTCAAGTACATGCAAATGATCTGGAATTCCGGGACGGTTGTTCCAGGAACCGTGTTTCCAACACGAAAACACGGACTTGGATACATCATCACTCCAGAAAATAAAGAGACCGGCAAGGAAGCGGATCATTCTGAACTTTATCCCTCGTACGAGGTTACATCAAAAATCCTCACCTTCCTGAAAGTAAAAAAGGATTTTTCAGATGAAGGAAATTTCAGGTATAACCACAGGCATCTGAAAGATAAGGAAGTATATTTTATTTCAAACAGAACTTCCCGTATTGCGGATGACAGCTGTACATTCCGCGATGGATGCGACAGGGCTGAGCTTTGGGATGCTGTTACCGGCGATTTTAAAAAAGGTGTTGCAACGAGGCAGACAGATGAAGGATTCCGCATAAGGATCAGGCTTGAGCCATATCAAAGCATTTTCGTGGTATTTGATACAGACAAGAATAAGAAGAAATCCCTTCAGCAGCATGTAAATTGTTTCCCTGAACTAAAGGTCATTGCGACCGTTAATACTCCATGGACAGTGAATTTTGATCCTCCCTGGGGAGGACCTTCCCAGGTTAGTTTCAACACCCTGTCCGACTGGTCCAAATCTGACAATGAAGCTATAAGGTATTATTCAGGCATTGCAAGGTATAGCTGCACATTTTCACTTCCTGCCGGCTCAGGGCCGGAAAGAGGGTCCCGGGTATATCTCGACCTTGGCGATGTCAGGAATATTGCAAGCATCAGGCTTAACGGGAAAGACCTTGGAGTTGTCTGGACGGTGCCATACAGGGTGAATGTCAGCAAAGCTATCAGGCAGAAGGACAACAGGATTGAAATCGAGGTCGCAAATCTCTGGATCAACAGGCTGATTGGCGACGAAGCCAAGCCCTGGGACGGCATTACGAATGGCAAATGGCCGGAGTGGCTTCTGAAAGGTGAGAAGAGAAGCAGCGGGAGGTACACTTTCACTACTCACCATTTCTACAGGAAGGATGATCCGCTTGTCGAATCGGGACTCCTCGGGCCTGTTAATATACTGGAAGAAGTTCACTGATAACTGGTATTGAATTTCTTATGCATTATTCATTTTGAAATGCGAAAATACTTTTGTAAGATTGTTCACTTTTTTTTGAAAATCATAACATATTAATTATCAACAAAATGAACATCCAGGATTATATTAAACGGGAAGACAGGTTCGGAGCACACAATTATCATCCTCTTCCGGTAGTGCTTGAAAGAGGTGAAGGACCTTTTGTTTGGGATGTCGAGGGGAAAAGGTACTTCGATTTCCTCTCTGCCTATTCTGCCGTAAACCAGGGTCACTGCCATCCAAGGATTGTGGATGCACTTATAACCCAGGCAAAAAAGCTGACTCTCACTTCAAGGGCCTTCTACAGCGAAGCTCTCGGGGAATATGAAGAGTATGTCACGAAATATTTCGGTTATGATAAAGTTCTTCCTATGAACACTGGTGCGGAAGGGGATGAAACGGCCCTTAAATTATGCCGAAAATGGGCGTACCTGAAGAAAGGGATCAGCGAGAACCAGGCAAAAATAATTGTTTGTGAAGGGAACTTCCATGGAAGGACGATTACGATTATTTCGATGTCGACCGACCCGGATGCAAGGAATGATTACGGACCCTATACCCCTGGTTTCATTACAATTCCATACAACGACCTGGGAGCTCTTGAAAATGCCCTTAAGGATCCTGATGTGGCAGGATTCCTGGTTGAACCGATACAGGGTGAAGCCGGAGTTTATGTTCCGGACGAGGGTTATCTTAAAAAAGCCTATGATCTATGCATGTCAAAAAATGTTCTGTTCATTGCCGATGAGGTTCAGACAGGTATTGCCAGAACCGGCAAGCTTCTTGCCTGTGATCATGAAGGTGTCCGCCCCGACATTTTGATCCTTGGAAAAGCACTTTCTGGCGGGGTGTTCCCCATTTCAGCCGTGCTTGCCGATAATGACATTATGCTTACGATAAAACCGGGTGAACATGGTTCCACGTTTGGCGGAAACCCCATTGCCTCCAGGGTTGGAATTGCAGCACTTGAAGTAATTAAAAATGAAAAGCTTGCAGAAAACGCCGAAAAGCTTGGGAAAATTTTCCGTGAGGAGTTCAGCAGCATCAAATCAGATATGATAGAACTTGTCAGGGGAAAAGGGCTGCTGAATGCGGTTGTCATCAGGCCAAAAGGTGGTAAGACCGCGTGGGATGTATGCCTTGCAATGAAAGATAAGGGATTGATTGCCAAACCCACCCATGAGCATATTATCCGCTTTGCTCCTCCCCTCGTGATCAATGAAGCGCAGCTCAGGGAGGCGATCGGGCTTATAAAAGAAGCTTTCAAGCTCTTTGAATAGTCGTACATGGTTCATTATAAGACAAATCATCTGAAAAAAGAACCAGGCTTCCGGCCTGGTTCTTTTTATATTAAAATATATGCATGTCTTTTTATCACTTCTTTCTGTCACAGTTTAAAAGATTGCTATTTTTGGAAAAATAAATGCTCGATTAACTTAATTCAATTTTAATGAGATCATTTTACCTGTCAATAACGACAATACTTATACTGGCGCTGGTTTCATCCTGTGCCGGCAGCAGGCATCTTATTTCATCCGGCGAACTGAAGGAACACATTAAGTATCTTTCATCGGATGCTCTCAAAGGCCGCCTTACGGGCACTGCCGGCGACAGCCTGGCGGCAGAGTACATCAGGTCAGAACTCAGGGAATACGGGTTAAGGCCCCTGGGCGATAATGGATTTCAGAGATTCAAGGTTACCGATAAAGTATTTGCCGGCAGTTTGAATAATCTCCTGATAAACGGTAAAAAATATAATCACGGGACAGATTTTGAGCCGGCCTCATTTTCGGAAAACGGTTCGCTTAGCTCGACCGTCATTTTTGGTGGATACGGGTTCACCATAAATTCTGACTCGTTGAAATGGGACGATTACAAGGGTCAGGAATTTAAAGGCAAATGGATCATGATCCTGAGAGGTGACCCGGAGCCTGATAACAGCCGGAGCAGGTATGCCTCCTTCAGCGGCGACAGGGATAAAGCAATGGTCGCCAAGGATCTCGGGGCCGGGGGAGTCCTCCTGGTTTCAGGTTCAAATTTCGACAAGGAAGACAAGTTCGATCCCCTTTCCAAGAATGATTATTCCGTAGGGATCCCGGTAATCAGGATCAAAAGGAAGGTAGCAGATGAGATCCTCCAAGGTACGAATTCAAGCATTGAAAGTCTTGAGACCAGGCTTAACACCTCAAAAGCACCCGCAAGCTTTGCGGTTCCTGCAAATATTGAAGCAAAAGCCGAACTTGTGGCCTCAAAAACAAATACAAGGAACGTAATAATGATATTACCGGGAACAGATTCACTCCTCAAAAAGGAATACGTGATTGTAGGCGCACATTTCGACCACCTGGGGATGGGTGGTCCGGGTTCGGGAAGCAGGGCCGTCGACACTATAGGAATACATCATGGAGCCGATGACAATGCATCCGGGGTTTCTATGGTAATTGAGCTTGCCGGGAAATTTGCCGCAACAAGGAACAGTCACAAACGCAGCATTGTTTTCTGCGCTTTTACAGGTGAAGAGCTTGGTCTCCTTGGATCCAAATACTTTACCGATAACCCTCCGGTCCCACTTAACAGGACTGACGCAATGGTAAATCTTGATATGGTGGGCAGACTGAAGGATAACAAAGAACTATCTGTCGGCGGCGTCGGAACTGCCGCGGGACTAAAAGAGATGGTATCTGCCGGTGCAGACACAAATCTTCTGAAAGTTGTCACATCGGATGAGGGCTCAGGTCCGTCTGATCATTCATCATTTTATTCCAGGAATATACCCGTATTATTCATTACCACCGGTGCCCATGCCGACTATCATACCCCTTCGGATACCTGGGACAAAATCAATTTCAGGGGAATGGTTACAGTCTCCGATTTTGTCTACCGGTTGATATTCAATCTTTCAAATGATACTGCCAGGCTCAGGTTCAGGGAAGCCGGCCCCAGAGAATCTTCATCTCGTAACTACCGGAGAAAAGGTGTTACCCTTGGCATAATGCCCGATGTCACAGGAGCCTCAAAGAACGGATTGAGAGTTGATGCTGTCACACCCGGAAGACCTGCTGCACTTGGAGGAATGAAGAAGAATGATATAATTGTTGCTATAAATGGCAAACCGGTTAACAATATCCAGGATTATATGTTCAGGATGGGACAGCTTAAGCATGGTGAACGGATCACTGTCGATGTGATCCGTAACGGCAGGAAAGAGGTTCTGATAATCGAATTATAAAAATTTACTTGAGATGAAGAAATTCCTTTACTGGTCCCTCGCCATAATAATCACTTTAGGGGCAGCTTATTACCAGAGAAAGACAGGTCCGACATATCCGAAAAAGATCAGGGTTGAGGCTAATGGAAGGTCATACGACCTCAGGCTGGTGAGAAGTCTCGGGCTGAATGAAAGACCTGAAGTCCGTCTTGCAATCAGCGACACTACTGTCAGAGCACGACTTCATTTCAGGCACTTCCCGACAAATGAAGAATACACTGCAAGTGACTTTTCATATAAGGAATATCCTGTCCATTCGGCTCTTATGAAGAAAATGACCGGGTCGGATATTGAAAAAGGACTTTACGCGGAGGTTCCTAAGCAGCCCGCCGCAGGAAAGCTTGAATACTGGTTCGAGGTAACTGATTCGAAAGGTACCTCACCATACATGAAAGAAACTCCTGTTGTTATCAGGTTTAAAGGTGATGTCCCGGCGCTGATCTTAGTTCCGCATATACTTTCCATGTTCCTGGCTATGCTTTTTTCCACCCTGGCCGGCCTCATGACAATCGGAGTATTCAAATCGTACAGGAAATATGCCACATGGACCCTGGTGTTACTTATCATTGGAGGAGTAATACTCGGACCGGTCGTCCAGCACTATGCATTCGGCAAGTTCTGGACAGGTGTTCCTTTCGGGTGGGATCTCACTGATAACAAAACACTTATTGCACTTCTATTCTGGATACTGGCCGTTTATCTGAACAGGAAAGCAGAGAGGCCGGTATATGTTGCCATCGCTGCCATAGCATTGATAATTGTCTTTTCCATACCTCATAGTCTGTTTGGTTCACAGTTCAATTATACAACCGGTCATGTCACCCAGGGGATAATCCTTCCCCTTTTGCATTGATTTTTGCAAAATTTCTTAACTTGAATGCAGCATTTGTGAAATACCCACGTCTCTTGTGTGGAAATTGTGAAAACATAAGAGAGTGGGTGCAGCATTACACATAAAAAATAGTCTTTCACAAGAGATGGCAAGTTTGGATGCAGCATTCAAGAATATACACCAGGATCTTATAGACGGGTGTAAAACGGGTGATCAGAAAGCACAATTTCAGATATACAAGCTTTATTATAAAGCTATGTTCAATACAAGTCTGAGGATTGTAAACGATACAATGGAGGCCGAGGATATTATGCAGGAATCCTTTCTCTCGGCGTTTGAAAAAATCGAGACATACTCAGGCACGGTAAGTTTCGGAGCCTGGCTCAAGAAGATTGTGATAAACAGGTCACTCGATTCGCTGAGCAGGAAGAAAGCGATCTTTGAAGATATTGATACTCATTCAGGAATAAAGGATACGAGCATCGAGGACATTGCCCATAAGGAGGAGCTCGATATCAGGGTCGAGGAGGTAAAAGAGGCGATTAACAGGCTGCCCGACGGATACAGGATCATCCTGTCGCTTTACCTGCTTGAAGGATACGATCACGACGAAATAGCTGATATACTTGCTATAAACAGCAGCACATCACGATCTCAGCTTTCAAGAGCCAAGCAGAAACTGATCTCGGAGTTAAAAGTAAGATGAAAAATTCAGTGTCATGAAGAATATAGAGGACATAATCAGGGAAAACAAGGACGTTTTCGACAGCAGTGAACCGATAGAGGGGCATCTCGACAGGTTCAACTGGAAACTCGAGAAAAGAATGCATTCCGTGGCAACAAGGAAAAGCATTGTTCCATACCTTCTCAGGGCTGCGGTGGTAACACTTCTGGTAACGCTATCCTCTCTCTGGACATGGGATCATTTTATAAGAAGCGATAAAGGGATGGCTCTCGGACAGGTTTCACCGCAATACAGGGAAGTAGAGAACTACTATGTTCACCAGGTGGGACTGATTGAAGGTGAGATTAAAAATGCCAACTTCGGTGACAACCCTTCACAGAAGGCAGAACTTGAGAAAGAGCTGAATAGCATGGATTCAACCTATGTCCAGCTGAAAAAGGAACTTAAGGCAAATCCCAATGATGAAAGAATTATTACAGCAATGATAGAACATTACCAGACAAAACTTGAAGTAATGAATTTCATTCTGGATCAGTTGAAAGCAATCAGGAGTGACAATCAAAATAAGCATGAAAATGGAAAAGTTAGTTTATAAACCAAAGCTGCTGATGCTGACCGCATCAGTGCTTTTCACCTTATCGGTAGCCGCACAGGAGGTCTCAAAAGACTTTCACCAGGAGTACAAGGCGGACAATAACACGACCCTTGATCTCAGCAACAAGTACGGCGATGTAACTGTAACAGGATGGGATAATAATCAGATTGTTATCGACGTCAAAGTGACTGTCAGGCATCCCGACAGGTCAAGAGCTGAAAAATACCTCGGACAGATCAATGTATCTTTCAGCCAGAATGGCAATACTATCTATGCAAAAACCGAGATAGAAGATAACTTCAATTTTACAGGCTGGGGCAGCAACAGGGATTTCAAGATAAACTATACTGTAAAAATGCCGTATTCAGGCAATCTTACACTTTCAAACAAGTACGGCAATACAGATGTAGATGAACTGAGGGGCCTCTTAAACGTCGATGTTAAATATGGCGGCTTTCAGGCTGGTAAGCTCACAAGGGGAAATGAGAAGCCATTCAACAGGATTGCCGTTGCCTATGGAAAAGCAAATATCACCGAAGCCGGCTGGCTCGATATTTATGTAAGGTACACCAGTCCCTTTACCGTAGGGAAAAGTACGGCTCTCCTCGTCGACAGCAAATATTCAAAACTCAAGATTGGAGAGACCAGCTCGGTTGTTACAGAGGCTAAATATGATACCTACAACATCGAAAAGATTAATAATCTGGTTGTCTCTTCAGGTTACACCAATGTTACAGTTGGCAGCCTTGCCAGGAAAGTTAGCTTTGAAGGTAGCTACGGGTCGCTCAATATCGATCAGATACCGGCAGGATTTGAATCGGTTGATGTGGATGTAAGATATTCAGGTGTGCGACTGGGAATTGCAGAAAATGCAAGCTACCAGCTTGACGCAAAATCGTCATATGGAGGGATAAAATACAACGATGAAAACTTCAGGTTTACCAGGAGGATCGTCGAAAATACCTCCTCTGAGATAAGTGGCGTGGTCGGCAAAGATGAAGCCGCAGCTTCGGTTGTGAAAGTAAGGACCTCTTATGGAACCGTAAAGCTGTTCTAGTAAAAAATACATATAAATAAAAAGAGGGCGCCTCGCTTGCACCCTCTTTTTTTTGTACCCGCAAATACCGGGCTTTTCTATTGGTCCCTTTTCAGATATCCAGTTCAACCACAGTAATTCCCGAACCACCCATTTCAACATGCTCGTCGCGATAGCTCCTTACGAAGCCTATCGTGCCAAGATATTTCCTGATCAGTTCCCTGAGAATGCCGTTACCCTTACCATGCAGTATCCTCAGGTCCCTGTGCTGAACCATCAGTGCATCATCGAGAAGCTCCTGCACCCTCTGTATCGCTTCATCACCTCTCACGCCCCTGATGTCAATTTCAGGCTTAAAGCTGATCTTCCTGCTGTTTATCTCACTGTCTATGCTAATCCGGCTCCGACCTGCCGAGAGGGCTTTCTTCAGCTCTCCCCTGCTTATCCTTTCTACTTTATCGGCAGGAACCCTGAACCTGAAACTTCCAGTCTCAACCGTTACCAGGCCGTCGCGAACCTCAACCACCTCCCCTGCTGCCTGGGTATCGATCATCCTTACAGCATCGCCTTTACCGGGAGGTTTTTCCGGCTGATGCACGGCATTCTTTTCTTCCGGTTTCTCTGAGGATCTGAATTTTTTCGCCCTGGTCTTCAGCACCTCTGCCTTCTTCTCTGCATCAGTCTGCCCGGCAACTGCATCGGACATTACCTCGCTTTTGAACTCCTCGATCCTTTGCCTTGCTTCCCTGGTACGTTCTTTTTCTGCCTGTGATTCCTTTATTTCCCTCACGGCATTTTCAATTATCTTATTTGAGCTTTCAAGAATATATCTTGCATCCTCTTTTGCCTTTGCAACGATCTCTTTCCTGACCTTTTTTGCATCATCCACCTCTTTTTCATATTCACCGATAAGGTCCTCAAGCTTTTTTTCGTATTGCCTTATGTTTTGCCTTTTATTCTCCCAGTATCTCTTATCACGGGCAATATCCTTGAGATGCCTGTCGTAATTTATATTCTTTGTTCCTGCCTTTTCCGAGGCTTCTGAAAGGAGGTCCTCAGGCAAGCCGATTTTTCTGGCAATCTCGAAAGCGAAGGAACTCCCGGGCTTACCGATAAACAGCTGGAACAGCGGTTGCATCAGGTGATTGTCGAAAGCCATGGCACCGTTGGTGATGCCGGGGGTAACAGAAGCAAAGTGCTTCAGGTTAGTATAATGAGTTGTCATTACTCCGAATACCCCGTGCTTGTTAAGCTGGTCGAGTATTGTCTCGGCTATCGCCCCTCCCAGCAATGGTTCGGTTCCGGTGCCGAATTCGTCAATCAATACCATGGTCGCGGTATCAGAATGTTTAAGGAAATACTTCATCGAGAGCAGGTGGGAGCTGTAAGTGCTGAGATCATTATCTATGCTCTGCTCGTCTCCTATATCGATGAAGATATTTCCGAACAGCCCGCATTCCGATCCTTCCTGTACCGGGATGGTAAGTCCGCACTGGAGCATGTACTGCAGCAGTCCGACAGTCTTCAGGCACACCGACTTTCCACCTGCATTCGGTCCGGATATCAGCAGTATCCTTTCACCGGCTCCAAGGCTGATGTCAAGCGGAACAACTTTACGCCGGGGTGTCTTTGCAAAAGATGCAAACAGTATCGGGTGAACTGCTTTTCTCCATGAAATAACAGGGTACCCGGCAATTGACGGCTTTATTGATCCAAGCCAGTTTCCAAGGAGCGCCTTTGCCCTTATAAAGTCAATTTCTCCAAGAAAGCTGTTTGAAGATCGCAGGTCCTCTGAATACGGCCTGATATTATCGGCGAATGTCGTGAGTATCTTTACGATCTCCCGCCTTTCCTCGTACTCAAGTTCAATTATTTCATTATTGATCTCAACAATCTCTGAAGGCTCAATGAAGACAGTTTTTCCCGATGCGGACTGATCGTGGATGAGCCCTTTGATTTTTCTTTTATCAAAAACATTTACCGGAATAACACCCCTGCCGTTCCTGATTGATACGGATGCATCAGGGTCAACAATTCCGTCCGCCTGTGCCTGCTTCAGTATCGAGTTCAGCTTCCTGGCAACACCCTGGCTCTTTGACCCCAGTTCGGATCTGATCTCTTTCAGCCTTGGAGATGCAGAGTCCTTAATGTTACCATAACGGTCAATAATCCGGTCGATGGCATCTGAAATATATGGATAAACCTTAATCTCACCACACATCTTTTTCAACGCGGGGAAGTTCCCGTCCTTCCTTGCCTTGAAGAAATTGATAACCGATTTTAATGTCTCGAGCGATCTTCTCAGGTTGAATACCTCACCGGTTTCAGGAAATGTACCTTCTATCTTAATCTTGTCGAGTGTCGGAGAAATGTCGAAATAATTTTCGGAAGGGAAGTTTTCTTCGAACTTAAGGATGTACTGAAATTCTGAGGTTTTTGAAAGCTCCTGCTCTACAGAAGCAGCGTCAGTCATGAAATGAATGCCCTCAACCGATTTTTGTCCCATCGGGCTGACGCATCTCTCTGCAATCATTGTCCTGATCCTGTCGAATCCGATCTTGGTCTCAAAGTTTTCCGGATAAACCATAGCGGGAGTAAAAGTAAAAAGTAAAAAGGTAAAAGTAAAAAGTTAAATGAGATGATGTAAAACAGCCGGGGCCGCATTGCCTGCTTTATACAGGTTAATAAATGTTAAATCAGCAACTTCTGAGGTTGCAGACTCAACTTTTTAATACTTTTGATGGTAATACCTGCAATTATTTAACTCTCACTCATATGAAAATCAAGAAATTCTTATTCGCAAGTTTTGTACTGGCTTTAATACCAGTACTAACGTCCGCTCAGAAGGAGAACCTCGACCTGTCGATGGTCTACAAGATCAAGCAGGAAGGGATGAGGGGAACATCCATCGACGACATGGCATTCAGCCTCACCGATTCTGTTGGTGGCAGGCTTACTGCATCTAGCGGTTTTAACAGGGGCGCTGAATGGGCCAGGAAGAAGATGGAACAGATCGGCCTCCAGAACGTCAGGATAGAAGAGGCAAGGGATTTTGCACAGGGAGGATGGGACAACCAGAAGACCTATGCTGCCATGACCGAGCCTTATTACTGCAATTTTGCCTGTAACCCTGTTGCATGGACCGGCAGTACCGGCGGTTTACTAAAGGGCGATGTTGTTCTCGTTAATGTGCAGAATGATTCGGACCTCGTTAAATACAAAGGCAAGCTCTCCGGGAAGATAGTACTTCTGCCGGCACCGGCCAACGCCACAAATGAAATTGTCTTTACTCCCCTGGCATCAAGGCTGACGGACGATCAGCTCAGGGACCTGGCGATGGCACAGGCACAGGGAGCCAGGAGGCCACCTTTCGACATGGTTGCGATGAGGGCCCAGCGTGCCCTCAGGATGAAAATCACATCCATGCTGAAGTCTGAAGGTGTGGCACTTATCCTTAATAATTCAGGAACATACAATATCCCCAGGGCAAACGGCGCCTCGTACAAGCATGGCGATCCCGAACCAATTCCTGAACTTAATATTCCGGCAGAGGATGCCGGGCGCATGGAAAGGCTCCTTCGTCGTAACGTGGCTGTGAAGATGGAAGCCGAAATTCAGAACAGGTTCTTCGACAGTCCAAAAGTTATGAATGTTATTGGTGAAATACCCGGAACCGACAAGAACCTGAAGAATGAAGTCGTTCTGATAGGGGCCCACATTGATTCCTGGAATGGCGGTACCGGTGCAGCTGATAACGGGTCAGGCTGTATTGTAATGATGGAAGCAATAAGAATTCTCAGGAGCCTTGACGCTGCACCCAGGAGAACAATCAGGATTGCTTTGTGGGGCGGCGAAGAACAGGGATTGAACGGATCGAGGGGTTATGTTGAAAAATATCTTATGGATCCCCAGACCAGGGCGCATAAGCCGGACTGGGATAAGTTTGATGTCTATTTCAACATGGATAACGGTTCGGGAAAATACAGGGGAATATACCTCCAGCAGAATGAGCTTGTAAGGGATATTTTCAGTGAATGGATGAAACCATTCAATGATATGGGCTGCACGACCATTTCAATACGAAATACCGGAGGAACCGATCATCTTTCGTTCGATGGCGCGGGTCTTCCCGGCTTCCAGTTCATCCAGGATGAAATTGAGTATGGCCGTGGTTACCACACTGTAATGGACACCTACGAACGGCTGGTAAATTCCGACCTCAGACATAATGCAATTATCACGGCTGCCTTTGTCTGGTTCGCATCACAGAGAGACGGTAAAATCCCTGCCAAGCCCGTGATGAAGACAAACGACATGCCCCGCATGTTCTAGATTAGCTGCCCGAACAAGAATATATAAAAGGGTGACCCGTTAGAGTCGCCCTTTTATTTTTCAGTCCGGCTCTCATTAACATCCTTCATTGAAAGTTGTATGCGCTTTCGTTCCTGGTCGACCTGGAGAACTCTTACCATAACGTGCTGGTGAAGCTTTACCACCTCGGTCGGATCCTTTACAAATCCTTTCCTGAGATTTGAAATATGCACCAGTCCATCCTGCTTTACCCCGATATCGACAAAGGCACCGAATTTGGTAATATTTGTAACTATTCCGGGGACAACCATCCCTTCCTGCACATCATCTATCGAATGAATATCCGCAAACCTGAATTCCCTGATTTTCGTTCTTGGGTCCCTGCCCGGTCTTGCAAGTTCGTCGATGATATCCTTCAAAGTTGGAAGACCTGTTTTTTCCGTGACGTACTTTTCAAGGTTGATCTTCTTCCTTGCATCCTCGCTTGAGATGAGATCTGCAATCTCCACACCTGCATCTTTTGCCATACTCTCAACAACATGGTAGCTTTCGGGATGAACCGCGCTGAAATCCAATGGATTCATTGCACCTCTTATCCTGAGGAACCCGGCACTTTGCTCAAAGGCTTTCGCCCCCATCCTTTTCACCCTGAGAAGCTCGCTTCTCGACTTAAAAGGTCCGTTTTCAGTCCTGTAATCGACAATATTCTGAGCCAGCTGGGGTCCCAGTCCGGAAACATATGTCAGAAGGTGACCCGATGAGGTATTGACTTCGACACCCACGGCATTCACGCAGCTCTTAACCACATTATCGAGTGCCTCCTGAAGTTTTGCCTGGTCGACATCATGCTGGTACTGCCCTACGCCTATTGATTTTGGATCTATTTTAACAAGCTCTGCCAATGGATCCATCAGTCTGCGACCGATCGAAATCGCTCCTCTCACGGTAACATCATAATCGGGAAATTCATCCCTGGCAATTTTTGATGCAGAGTAAACCGAAGCACCTGCTTCACTTACCACAAACACCTGCAGGTCGCGGTCGAATTTAATCCAGCGCATGAAATCCTCTGTTTCCCTGCTGGCAGTACCGTTACCGATGGCAATAGCTTCGATTTTGTAAGCGCTTACAAGCGTTAATATCTTTCGTACAGAAGCAGCAGTTTCATTCTGGGGAGGATGCGGGTAAATAGTCTCGTTATGTACAAGGGTTCCCTGCCTGTCGAGACATACGAGCTTGCATCCAGTCCGGAAACCGGGGTCGATTGCCAGGACGTTTTTCTCTCCGAGCGGGGATGCCAGAAGAAGCTGCCTGAGGTTTTCAGCGAAGACCCTGATAGCCTCTTCATCGGCTTCCTCCTTTGAGATGTTTCTGAATTCAGTTTCCATTGAAGATGAAAGAAGCCTTTTCCAGCTGTCCTTAACCGCCTCTTTTACGATCACGCCGCACGCATTTCCCGACCTGACATACTGCCTCTCCAGTATATCCAGTGCATGTTTATCATCTGGTTCGATCGCCAGTCGCAGGAATCCTTCCTCCTCACCCCGTCTCATGGCCAGGAGCCTGTGCGAAGGGCATTTGCGAAGAGGCTCCGACCAATCGTAGTAGTCTGAATACTTGATACCTTCCTGTTCCCTGCCCTTTATAATTTTCGAATATATTACCGCTTCCTTTTCAAACAGTGAACGGAGCAGCTTCCTTACCTTCTCATCTTCATTTACCCACTCAGCAATTATATCAGATGCACCGGCAATTGCTTCAGAGGAATCCTTTACATTTTCGCTTAAATACTTTTCAGCTTCAATATAAGGATCCTTCAGTTCCTGTTTCAGGATTTCAGCCGCGAGCGGCTCAAGCCCGTTTTCTTTTGCAATTGTGGCCCTGGTCCTGCGCTTCGGCCTGTAAGGAAGGTAAATATCCTCCAGTTCGGCCATTGTAAGCGCCTTTTCAATTTTTTCGTGAAGATCAGGGGTCATTTTCCCCTGTTCTTCAACCGATTTAATTATAGCATCCCTTCTTTTTTCGAGCTCACCCAGTCTTTCGTACTCCTCCTTTATATGAAGCAGCTTAACTTCATCGAGGCTCCCTGTCATTTCTTTCCTGTACCTGCTTATAAACGGGATTGTTGCACCATCGCCGAGCAACCTGATGGTGTTTTCTACCTGCCATTCATGAAGCCCGAGTTTTCCCGCTATTAATTCAACCTTCTTATTTACTGCCATCACCTTATACCTTAAACTATAAACCTTAAACCTAAAACCTCAAACCTTAAACCTCAAACCTTCTTAATCATTCCACATAAAGCACCAGCCCTTTGAGGTATTCACTCTCGGGGTGATAAATATTAACCGGATGGTCGGGGGGCTGGCTGAGCTGATGCAGAATCCTGACATTTCTCCCTGTATTTGCAGCTGCAGCAAAGACAGATTTTCTGAAATTCTCGCGTGTCACTACCTGTGAGCAGGAGAAAGTAAAAATTATGCCGCCGGGGCGGATCTGTTCAATAGCTTTCATGTTCAGCCTTTTATAACCCTGAAGTGCATTTGAAAGCACATCATTATGTTTTGCAAAAGCGGGCGGGTCGAGAATTATCACATCATATTTGTTCCTGATATCGTTCAGGAATTCAAATGCATCGGTTTTAAATGACTTATGCCTGGGATCGTCGCCAAAGTTAATTTTCACATTTTCATCGGCCAGATCAATCGCACCTGCAGAACTGTCGACGGTATGCACGCTGTTTGCATTTGAGAGTGCATAAACCGAAAAGCCCCCGGTGTACGCAAACATATTAAGAACATCCTTTGAGGCTGTGTAGTATTGCAACATCTTCCTGTTTTCTCGCTGATCGATAAAAAACCCTGTCTTCTGACCAGAGGTCCAGTCTATTGAAAACTTAAATCCCTGTTCAGTCACGGTCACAGGGTCTGATTTGCCTGTGAGAAATTCATTCTGAGGTTTTATCCCCGACATGAACGGTATTGTCCCTTCGCTCTTGTCAAAAACCGCTTTCAGCGAATCGCCCATCAGCTCTTTTAACAGTCCGGCAATCTCCTCCCGCATCCTGTACATGCCAACGGAATGCATCTGCATGACCGCGACACCATTATAGAAGTCGACAATAAGGCCCGGAAGATTATCACCCTCGGCATGGATCAGCCTGTACACATTTGTAAGATCGTTCCCGGCAAGGCCAATAGATTTTCTGTAGTTTATTGCAGAGCGCAGCCTGTTCCTGAAAAACCCGGTGTCGATTTTTTCGCTGGCAAATGAAAGGACACGGATCGCAATCGATCCCGGCTGATAATGTCCCGTTGCCAGGAATTCATCCTTGTTGTCAAAAACCTCTACAAGGTCCCCCTCGCAAGGGTCACCATAGATCTTTTTTATTGCACCCGAGAAAATCCATGGGTGAAATCTGCGAGCTGACTGATCCTTGCCGGATTTCAGGACAATCTTAACCCTCCCGGCTGCTATATTTTTCAATTTATCCTGGTTTTATTTAAATCATCTGTGGTCAGGGCCGGGAGATTTCCCTTCACCGGCTTTTTTATGCTCCACGAGCTTCCTGTAAATCTCGAGACACACCCAGGCATCGGTTGCAGCATATGCGATCTGGGCTTCTGACAGCACCGGTGCTTCCCAGTCAGTAACCTGCTGGCTTTTTGAAATCCTGAATCCCAGTACAATCGCAACAAGCTTTTTCAGGCCCGCGCTCTCTATTCCAAACTCCCTGACAAATTTCTGCAGGTCGACAAATCCTTCCGGCTGAAGCCTGCTGATATGTCCCAGGAATCTCAGGTCATCGTGTATCGCGACGCCGATCTTTGTTTTTTCCCTGCTGCAGAGAATTTTCTTAAGTTCGTCGGGTATCCCGATTTTATTTATGCGGAACAAATAGGCAGTTTTTTCATCTGAAAGCTGAAGGAGCGACACCTTGTTTTTCCTGCCTTTCCTGAATGAAGGTTTGGTTTCGGTATCAAATCCCAGCATCTCCTGTTTTTCAAGCCTGGAAATTACCTTGTGATAATCGGTCAAGTTTTCCACTACTACGATCTCACCCGGGAAAGAACGAAGTTCGAGATTCCTGATCTCCTCGTGGGATATATCGGGAAGGAAATCAGTTTTCATTGCCTCCCCTGAATTCCCTTTGTCTTTTGGAGATGAACCAGTCGGTATGGTTCTTTTCTTCCTCATTCCTCACTTCCTCACCCGGCTCGTCAGTTTCTTTGCCGGAAACAAGAAATCTGTGAATTGCCCTGAGTGAATTAAGAAGCCTCACACCCCAGTAATTCTCGAAGTTAAGCCTGCATTCCCAAATCGCATCATTCATAACCTCTTCAGTACCTGTCTGGTAAAGCAGTACAAAATTCTTCATGTCCTGGTAAACATCAGAAAGATCTTCTGCAATCTCAGCTGCAATCGTTCCTTCGTCGCCTGATGCGGGATCGTCGAGAAGCTCAAGATAGTCATTTGCGCTGCCAAAAGCTGTTTTGAACTTTTCGTGAATATTGTTCCAGTCCTGTTCGGTCACAAATTTTTCATTCCCGTCTTCAAAGAAAGGTTCAGTATGGGGGAGCATGGCGGCCTTGTGATAGAGCAACGGAAGGAAACGCTGCATGATATTCAGCAGCTCCGATCCCTTCAGTTCAGATGCATGCTCTGCATATTTGCAATACTCGGTTGCCATTGCCGTGAACTCGACCACATGAACAGAATAAACAAGCTTCCCTGTCTCTTTCATAAATGTTATTTGAATGCAAAAATAGGTTTTTTTTGAGCCATGAGTGGAATTTGCTCAGGCGAAATGTAATCCGGGTAGCCTCAAAACGGGTAATTATTTCCAGTGAAGCTTAAGATCGTCATCACTGATGATTTTGTTATGATCAAGCAGCCACCTCACGACCCTGATTACTTTTTCAGGCGGAAAAGAGATCGCCTTTACCAGGCTTTCCATGCTATGGTCCGAGGAAGTCAGGGTTTCCTTTATTTCCCCCAGTACCAGGTCAAACTCGTATTTACTCATGTCGAGTTCATTACGTTCGCGGCAGATATCGCAAATCCCGCACCTGTCAGACTCCTCTCCGAAATATCCAAGCAGGAGCTGCGATCTGCAGCGGTTGACAGACTCAGCGTATTCTATCATTTTTTCTAGCCTGAAAATGTACTTCTCCTTTACATGGAGGTGATTTTCCGGAGAGATAAGGATGGATTTCCTGTCGAGACGTTCCTCGGTAAAAATTACCAGCGGGGTTTTCTTGCCCGGGATATATCTGATAATGTTCTGTGCGGAAAGCCGCAGCAGGTACTGATAGACGGAATCCCTCGACATACCTGATTTACGTGCCAGGACTTCCTCGTTTACAGCGACAAACTCCGTAAACATACCCGTATAAGATCTCAGGAGAAGCTTGATGAAACTATCGTATGTCTCATTCGCAACCTGGAACTTGTAAAGGTCATCACGTCCCACCCTAAAGTGAACCCTCGAAGGATTGTTTATTTCATCGGTGAACTCAAGATAACCTTCACGCTGCAGAAACTGGAGGCTGTTAAAGGTTTCATTGACAGGCAGTCTGAACTTAGCGACAAAATCCTCCATGCTGAAGTCGAAAATGCTGTCGCGGCCCGCCCCAACCGGAACCTGGAAGTAGTTGCAGATGGCATCATACACATCCTTGATCCTGTCAGTATCCGGAAATTTTTGCCGGGCGGAGTCAGCGAGTCTTGATTTATCTGCCTCGGAATATAGCAGGACCGAATAGGATGGCTTGTTGTCCCTGCCTGCACGGCCGCTCTCCTGAAAGTATGATTCGATGCAATCAGGGATATCCCAGTGTATTACGAATCGCACATCAGGTTTGTCGATTCCCATTCCGAAAGCATTTGTAGCCACAATTATCCTTGTCTCTCCCCTGTTCCATGCCTGCTGTTTCCTGTCCCTGACTTCCTGCTGCAGCCCGGCATGGTAATAATCGGCGCTCAGTCCGCCTGAAACCAGAAACTCGGCAATCTCCCTGCTTTTCTTCCTGCTCCTGACATATATTATGCCGCACCCGGGTGTTTTCTTCAGCGTGGCGAGCACGTAGGTGTTCTTGTCTTCGGTTTTTCTGACCAGGTATGAGATGTTCTTCCTTTCGAAGCTTGTCCGTAAAATATTACGCTCCCTGAAGCCAAGCTGTTTTATGATATCATCTGCAACCGCCGGCGTAGCTGAAGCCGTGAGAGCAAGGAAAGGCACCTTTTCGGGAAGCAGCTCCCGCAGCAACCTTATCTTCAGATAGGACGGCCTGAAATCATACCCCCACTGGGAGATGCAATGTGCTTCATCGACGGCTACAAGACTGACATTCAGCCTTATTGCCTTTGCCCTGAACAGCGGCGTTGATATCCGTTCCGGTGAGAGATACAGGAATTTAAAATCCCCGTAAATACAGTTCTCAAGAGCGATTTCAATCTCTTCTGCCGACATCCCTGAATGGATAGCTATCGCCTTTATATTCATGCCGACGAGTCTTTCGACCTGTTCTTTCATGAGGGCAATAAGAGGCGTAATTACAACGCAGATGCCATCATTAACAAGACCCGGTACCTGGAAGGTTATCGATTTTCCGCCGCCCGTGGGCAGGAGCCCGAGTGTATCCCTTCCCTCAGCAACCGAACTGATTATCTCCTCCTGCAGCGGCCTGAATGATGTGAAGCCCCAGTATTTTGTCAGGGTCGTTTTATATTTTTCGAGATTCACGGCCTTGCAGTTTTGATTTTTTATTCAGGACACTTACGTGGATAAGTTGAAATCCGGAATTCGCACTTCTGCAAAAATAACAACACTATTTGAATTTAGAACGGGTTAAAAATAAAAAGGATACTCTTTTAAGAGTACCGTTTTTTTGTGTAATTTGCGGCTCAAATTTAAAGCCAGCACCCATGTCTTTTATTAATGATAAAATACTCTTTGAAGGACTGACTTTTGATGATGTTCTTCTGATTCCTTCATATTCCGAAGTTCTCCCCAGGGAAGTAGACATAAGCACCTTGTTTTCAAGAAATATCAGGCTCAACACCCCTGTCGTTTCTGCTGCCATGGACACCGTAACGGAAGCTGAGCTTGCTATTTCTATCGCAAGGGAAGGCGGGATCGGGGTCATTCACAAGAATATGACCATCGAGAAGCAGGCATCACAGGTAAAGAAGGTGAAGAGGGCTGAAAACGTAATGATATACGATCCTGTGACAATCCATCCCGACGCCACTGTTGCGGAGGCTCTGAACCTGATGAAAGAGTACAGGATCGGAGGTATACCGGTAGTGGACAAAAACGGCATTCTGAAAGGAATTGTTACCAACAGGGACCTTCGTTTTGAGAGCAATGCGTCAAGGAAGATTTCACAGGTGATGACAACAAACCTGATAACCACCGATCACCAGTCCAACCTTGAATCTGCAGCCAGAATACTTCAAAAACACAAGATTGAGAAGCTTCCTATCGTGGATGAAACAGGCAAGCTTATCGGTCTTATCACATACAAGGATATTACCAAGACAAAGGATCGTCCAAATTCCTGCAAGGACGACAAGGGACGCCTGATGGTAGCCGCAGCAGTGGGAATTGCTGCAGATACGCTCGAGCGGGCCGAATCCCTTGTAAATGCTAACGTGGATGCAATCGTAATTGACACGGCGCACGGGCATACAAAAAATGTGATCCACTTCCTGAAAGAGATAAAGAAAAATTATCCAGGTGTTGATGTTGTTGCAGGAAACATTGGAACATCAGAGGCAGCCAAGCGGCTCGTCAAGGAAGGAGCCGACGGTGTAAAAGTAGGTATCGGTCCCGGATCGATCTGCACAACGAGGATAGTAGCCGGCGTGGGCATACCTCAGTTAACCGCAATTTATAACGTTGCCAAGGCACTTGAAGGTTCAGGCATACCTGTAATCGCCGACGGAGGAATCCGTTATTCGGGCGATATTATCAAGGCTATTGCAGCAGGTGCCGATTCCATAATGGCAGGGTCGCTTTTTGCCGGCGTCGAGGAATCCCCCGGTGAAACAATTATCTATAACGGCAGAAAATTCAAGACTTACAGGGGGATGGGTTCGATTGAAGCCATGCAGATGGGTTCTAAAGACAGGTATTTCCAGGATGTTGAAGATGATATAAAGAAACTGGTACCCGAGGGTATTGAAGCCAGGGTTCCTTACAAAGGATCGCTGTCGGAGGTGATATACCAGATGACAGGAGGTCTTCGTGCGGGGATGGGCTACCTCGGCGCCGGTAACATCGAGACACTTAAGAAGGAGGCCAGGTTTGTAAGGATCACCAACTCCGGTATCATTGAAAGCCACCCCCACGACGTTACAATAACCAGGGAGGCTCCAAATTATTCGAGGAAATCATTTGAATAATATCTTTCAGGAACAACAGATGAATCCACGCCTTCCGGCAGTATTTCTCCTGTTTTCTCTATTTTCAGCAATTTCTGCACAGGATATTGCCGACAGGGTCCTCATGTCGGTTGACGGAAGGGATGTAACAGCCGGCGAATTCATCAGGATGTACAGGAAAAGCAATATCCCGGGCAACCTGAAGGACCTCGACTCTTATCTCGACCAGTTTGTCAGCTTCAAGCTCAAGGTTGCCGATGCCATTCACAACGGATACGACACTTCCCGTGCTTTCAGGACCGAACTGGCAGGATACAGGAACCAGCTTGCCAGGAATTATCTTTCCGATCCCGATACCCGGGAAAAACTTTTAAAGCAGGCGTACCAGAGGTCGCTTGTCGAGCTGAAATGCTGGCATATACTTGTTGCAGTAAAGCCGGAGGCACTTCCTTCCGACACTCTTAAGGCGCTGAAAAGAGCCAGGGATATAAGGCAGAGGATCCTGTCGGGCGAGCCATTTGAGCAGGTTGCAAGGAGCAGCTCCGACGACCCTTCTGTAAAAATCAACGGGGGCAACCTGGGCTATTTCACTGCATTCCAGATTATCATGCCTTTTGAAGATGCTGCATACAGGCTCAGGAAAGGTGAGCTATCCGAACCTGTAAGAACACCTTATGGTTATCACATTATAAAGGTCACCGACCGGAGACCCTCGGGCGGGAAGATCAAGGTGGCTCATATAATGAAGACTATCCCTCCGGGGTCATCTCCAAAGGCTGAAAAAGATGCCAGGGACACAATCTATGCAGTTTACAGCAAGCTTTTGGCAGGTGCGTCATTCTCCGATATGGCAGCAAGGTATTCCGATCACAGGGAATCAGCCTCTCAGGGAGGGGAACTTAACTGGTTCGGCACAGGCGAGGTTATCAGCGATTTTGCGGAGGCAGCTTTCAGCCTGAAGAAAAACGGTGATATATCGGCCCCGGTAAAAACGCCCTATGGCTGGCATATCATCAGGAGGATCGACAGGAAACCTCCCGGAACATATGATGAGATGAGGCCCTGGCTCGAAAGCAGGATGAACGAGTCATACCTGTACTCCATCAGCAGGAAATCATTTATAGAAAAACTTAAAAAAGAATACAGCTTCAGGCTTAACAATGAAGTGGTTAGCTGGTTCATCGAACATACCGATACACTTATCATAAGGGGAACCGGGAAATATGACCGATCTGCCCTGCCGAAGGGTATCGTCTATTCATTTTCAGGAGAGAAATATTCCGCAGCGGAACTTGCAAATCATATTGAGAAGCGGGGGTCGATGATTAATACTACCGATCCTGCAGCTTTTATAAATAAAACGATAGATGCAATAGCTGCCGACCAGATAGCCGCTTATGAGAATGCAAGGCTTGAGATAAAATATCCTGAATTCAGGTACCTGATGGGCGAATTTCACGATGGCATACTGCTTTTCAATATTTCAGGCAGCAAAGTCTGGAACAAATCACAGGATGATTCAACGGGCCTGAGGAAGTATTACGAAGAGAGAAAGTCTGAATTCATGACAAAGCCTTCTGCCGAGGCATCATTGTACAAGCTAAGGATCAGGGACGGTATGAAAAAGCTCCATTCGTCATATACCAGGCTAAACACCGGGGCCGACAGGGACGACAAGCTGCTTCAGAAATTCAATACAGGAAAAGACACCTTGCTTACGGTCAGTAAGGGAACATGGGAAAAGGGACAAAACGGTCTGATTGATGAAACAGGCCTGGTTCCCGGGGTTTATGAAGCATCTTCTGGCGGTTTTCCCGTACTTGTCGTTGTTGAAAAGTTAAACCCTGCAACACCTGAACCTTTTTCCGCTGTCAGGAATGACCTTGCGGCACCGTACCAGGAGTACCTTGAAAAGACCTGGATCGGGCAATTAAAGGAGAAGTACAGCGTTAAAATTGATAAGATCGTTTTTGAAGAGATCAGAAAGAAACTGGCAAATGAATAAGGCAGCAACATTCATGTTAATGGTTTTCCTGCTTACCGGATGCGCGAAAAAGCACCACGAGCAGAATCGCATCAAAGTTGCATCAGTAGGCAACAAGATGCTTTATTTCGATCAGATTCCCAAGCTGATCAAACCTGGAATATCTTCAGCCGACAGCACCACAATAATACAGAATTATATAAACAGCTGGGCTAAAAAAGAACTATTGTTCCTTAAGGCGGAAGAAAACCTTACTGATGATTACAAGAGTGAAATTGAGAACCAGCTCCAGGAAACAAGGGATAATCTGTTCATCTACCAGTACCAGCGCCAGCTGATGGAAGAAAAAATGGATACTACCGTTACCGGGGAGGACATGGAAAGCTATTATGCCACGAACGAAAAGAAGTTCACATTAAACACAAATATTGTAAAGGCACTATTTATCAAGCTCCCGCTGGAGGTCCCAAATCTTGACAAGATCAGGCAACTGTCACGTTCAACACAGCAAAAGGACCTGCAGCAGCTTGAAAAGATGTGTTACCAGTTCGCAGAGAAGTTTGATGATTTCAACGAAGAATGGGTGGCAATGAGCAGGCTTGCCGTGGAATTGCCGATGGACATTGTTAACCAGGATGAATTTCTCAGGTACAACCAGTGGTTCGAGACAAAGGATTCATCCTCGGTGTACCTTATCACGTTCCGTGATTACCGGCTGAGGTATTCCCTCGCCCCTTACGAATATGTTAAAAATGATATTAAAAGCATAATCCTGAACAACAGGAGATTTGAATTCCTTCAGAATCTTGAGAACGGGATATATAATGACGGATTGAAAGCTAATATTTTTAAGACTTACTGATATGAAACAAAGCTCGGGAAAATGGATCCTGCCTTTTATGGCTATGCTGCTTACCGGTCAGATGACATATGCACAGACCCTGATTGAATCTGTAGCAGGTATTGCGGGGAATGAGGTTATATACCTTTCAAATGTGGAGACCGGTGTGGTTCAGGAAGTTGCCAGCGGGAACAAGACTCCCATGAGCACGCTGCGCTGTAAAATCTTTGAGAGTGAACTTGTTAATAAGCTATTCCTCGACCAGGCCAGGATCGACAGTATAAAGACTTCGGAAGCCACTGTAGATTCGAGACTTACGGCAACAATGAACAATTACGTGGCGAGGGCAGGATCAGAAAAAGCGCTGGAGGACTACTTTAAGAAAAGCATGGTAGAAATAAGGGCAGACCTGAGGAAATCAATGCTGGAGCAGGAAACAATAAGCCAGGTGCAGGAAAAGATCACGGAAAATATTCAGATAACCCCGGCTGATATCAAGAAATACTATAACAGCCTGCCGAAAGACAGCATTCCCAAAATACCCGCCATGGTGGAGCTTAGCATTATTCAGCTCGATCCTCCTGATCTTGAAGCCAACAAGGCGGAGGCCCGCCAGAAACTTCTTAACCTAAGGAGCAGGATTATTGCAGGTGAAAACTTCTCGGCCCTGGCCGTTCTTTATTCAGAGGATCCGGAAACAGCCAAAAGAGGAGGCGAACTCGGGTTTGTTGCCAGAGGCAGCCTTGAGAAGCCTTTTGCAGATGCTGCCTTCAGCCTGAACAAGAACGGCGTTTCGAAGATTGTCGAAACAAGATACGGGTTCCATATCATTCAGATGATTGACAGGATGGGCGATATGGCCAATGTAAGGCATATACTTATCAGGCCGAAGGTTAAGCCCGAGGAAACTGAGAAAGCTATAAACAGGCTCGACAGCATAGCCACAATGATCAGGAGGGACAGTATTAAATTTGCCAAAGCCGCCATTATTTTCTCATCCCACAAGGACAGCAGGATTAACGGGGGTAAGCTTGTGAAGAACGACCCTTCTTCCCGGGTTACAATGCTCTTGCTCGATGACCTCGACAAGGAAACATATGTTATGGTAAGGGATCTGAAGGTCGGCGAGATTTCGCCACCATTCAAAACAACCGATGAGAACGGAAATACTGTATTCAGGATCGTCCGGCTCGACAACCAGACCCCTGCTCATATTGCTGATTTCAAGACTGATTACGAGCTTCTGTACAATGCCGCTCTCCAGCAGAAGAGAAGCAAGTATTATGAGGAATGGATAGCGAAGAAGATTGGTATCACCTATATTAAGGTGAGCGACGAATTCAAGACTTGCCCGTTTGCTAACAAAGGATGGCTGAAATAGTCAGGAAGAAGTGGAACTCATTGATGCCCGCCGCAAGGTTCCTTTTAGTGGCGGCGGGACTGATTATTTTTGCCGATTTCTTTTCTTCATCCCAGGAGACTCCCAAAAAGCACAGGAAAAAAGTGCATCTCATTTATGCTGACTCGTATGAGCCTGTCAGTAATCTGGGAAAAGATGTTGTGAAGGTCGTCGGTCATGTGGCATTCAGCCAGGACCAGAGTGTAATGACCTGCGACAGCGCCTATTTCTTCCAGAAAGCAAGCCAGCTGAAGGCCTTCAGCAGGGTTCACATTCAGCAGGGTGACACGCTGAATCTGTATGGGAATTACCTGTTTTATGATGACAATGATCAAAAAGCCGATATAGAGGGCAACGTAGAGCTGATAGATAAGGAGACTCACCTGGCGACGAAGTCAATAACCTATGATGTTGCCCAGAAGATAGCGTGGTACAATGAGACTGGAACAATTACAAACGGGAAGAACAAGCTTAAAAGCCGGAGGGGAATTTATAATGTGACTGATGCGCTGTTTCATTTCAAGGACAGTATTATAATTACCAATCCTGAATACGTAATGACAGCCGATACGATGGATTATAACACCAAAACTGAAACTGTATTCTTTTTTGGCCCTTCGGAGGTTAAGGGAGACAGCTTGTATATTTACTGCGAGAAAGGCTGGTACGATACAAAGAATGATGTCTCAAGGCTTTGGAAAAAATCCCTTATCAATAACAGGCAGCAGATTCTCAAAGGTGATTCACTTTATTACGAGAAGAAGAATGGGTTCGGTGAAGCCTTCGGAAATATAATGATCAGCGATACTACCAATAATATTATGATTGGCGGTGATTATGCCAGGTATCACAAAACCCCGGAAGATTTCTTTGTTACAAGGAGGGCCGTTTTCATCCAGGTATCCGACAGCGACTCTTTGTACCTTCATTCAGATACTATCACGGCTGTGACGGTAAAAATAGACTCAGCCAAACCTTTCAGGCTGGTCCGTGCCTATTTTGGCTGCAGGATCTTCAGTAAGGAACTTCAATCGAAATGCGATTCAATTTCTTACTCTTTCCAGGATTCAATAATCAGGTTGTACCGGCGTCCGGTAATCTGGTCGGGCGAAAACCAGCTTACCTCCGATTCGATGTCCATCCTGATAAAGAACAAAAAAACGGACCGTCTGGAGCTCTATTCCAGGGCATTTATCGCAAGCAAAGTCGATTCCATCAGGTATAACCAGATAAAAGGAAGGAATCTTACGGGATTTTTCAATGAAAACAAGCTTTACAGGATCATCGTGAAGGGCAATGGAGAATCTGTGTACTATCTTGAAGATAAAGACAAGCTTATCGGGGTTACACATAATCAAAGCTCTTCAATCGATATAAAGGTTGATAACGGCAAGGTTCAGCAGATCACCGAAATCGACAACCCCGACGGAAAGCTTGACCCGCCATTTCTGAGCCCGGCCGAGAAGATGAAGCTTCCGGGTTTCACTTGGCAGGAAAAAATCAGGCCCTCAAAATATTCCGATATATTCCTTCGGCCGGTTGAGGAACCGGAAAAGAAAAATAATCTTCAACCCGAAGTCAGATCGGGGCAGCAGGCTGATAAGTAACCGGCAGGCTTCACCTTCCCGTGGCGAAGGCAGGGATTTTAAACAAGTGTAAAATATTTAGCTGCTAACTTCAGAAATAAAAAAGGGTGCTTCCAAAACACCCTGCTAATATTCGTCTTCGTTGAAAAAGAAGTCATCCTTACTTGGATAATCGGGCCAGATATCTTCGATGCTTTCATAGATATCTCCTTCATCTTCAATTTCCTGGAGATTTTCAATCACTTCAAGTGGGGCACCTGACCTGATGGCATAATCGATAAGCTCATCTTTTGTTGCAGGCCACGGAGCATCTTCGAGTTTTGATGCTAATTCAAGTGTCCAGTACATATTATAAAGAATTTATTTAATCCTGCTTAAAGTGTGCAAATATAGAAATATTTTCATTTAAAAAAACAATAGGTACTTTCAAGATTTACCCTGGCTCAGATGGTCCATTTAATCTCCTCATTACCTGACTCATAGCAACTAAACCTTGCAAGAACAAACAGGTAATCCGAAAGACGGTTAAGGAATTTTCGCACAATTTCCGGGGTTTCTTCGTTTTCATGAAGCCGGAGAACGGCTCTTTCGGCACGCCTGCAGACACACCTGGTAATATGGCAGTATGATGAAAAGATATCACCCCCCGGCAGGATAAATGAATTCAGAGGCGGGAGCTTCTCCTCCATCCTGTCTATCTCCTTCTCAAGAAAGGTCAGACAAGCATCTTCCGGCAAAATAAGCCTGCTTTGCCTTTTTGATGGGTCGTGAGCAAGTGCTGCTGCGCACGACATCAGCTCCCCCTGAACATACTCCAGTATCTCTTTCCTCTCAACGGCAGCGGCTGAACATCTTAACAGGCCAATCCATGAAATCAGTTCATCGACTGTTCCATATGCCTCAATCTTTGCGTGTTGCTTTGGAATCCTCCTGCCCCCCGAAACGGAGGTGGTACCATCGTCGCCTGTACGGGTATAAATCTTCATATCGGCGTTGATCTGAATTGTGAACCCGAAGGTATGAAAATATGGAAGTACTAATACCTGATTTTTTGTTCGTTCCTAATATCCGAAGCAATAGTTCCGTCGATAAGCCTTACAATTCTTGCCGCGTGCTTGGCTATGTCTTCTTCATGGGTAACTACAATAACAGTATTTCCTTTCTTGTGTATCTCGTCGAGAAGCATCATGATGTCGATCGACGTTTTGGAATCGAGGTTTCCTGTGGGCTCATCAGCAAGTATAATGGAAGGGTTGTTCACCAGAGCCCTGGCAATAGCCACCCTCTGTCTCTGACCACCCGAAAGTTCGTTTGGCTTATGGGTCATCCTGTCGGCCAGCCCAACCTGTTCAAGAGTATTTATTGCATGCTTCTCCCTGTCAGACTTCGGCACACCCGCATATATCAGGGGAAGTGTAACATTCTCGAGGGCGGTGTACCTTGGAAGAAGGTTAAATGTCTGAAAAATGAAGCCAATCTCCTTGTTCCTGATCTCGGCAAGCATATTATCTTCCATTTTGCTCACATCGGTATTGTTCAGCCTGTAGACTCCGCTTGTTGGTGTGTCGAGGCACCCGATGAGATTCATAAGAGTTGATTTTCCTGATCCTGAAGGGCCCATTATTGCCACATATTCATTCTTCTCTACGGTCAGGGAGAGAGACCTGAGAGCTCTTACTATAACGGAACCGACCTGGTAATTCTTAACTATATCCTGGATCTCAATAACATTGTTACTCATGGGGCGCTGAATTTAGAATTTCCGAAATTAGGTTAAATTGATCAGATTCCGTATTAATATCTATTAATTTTTGTTAATACCTTATCACGTATGATGAGGGTGTCAGTCCCCTTCTGAAAAATACAATTCCCATCCTGAAAATGTCGACCGACAGGCTCACCCTTCGATCGCGGCAGATCTGCATCCAGGCTTCACCCATGTCTTTCGAGCTGTGAATGTCATCGAAGACAATAACCGTGTTCTCATCACTAAGACAAATGAGATGTTCGAAGTATTCCATGACTCTTTCCTTCCGGTGATCGCCATCCACAAAAACGAGTCCGGGACGGAGACCGTAATCTTCAAATTTCTTTAGTTCATCACTGAATGTTCCGGTATGAACGGTTATGTTATCAAAACCGCAGGCACTGAAGTTTTCACGCGCGATTTCAGAAATGGCTGGGCAGCCTTCAACTGTATGAATTTGTGCATTGATGTCGGCCGATGCAAGATACATGGTTCCGACACCCAGCGAGGTACCCAGTTCAAGGATGCAACCTTTCCCGAATTCAGCCGACAATTTATACAAAAGGATGCCGTACTTACGCGGAATTGATGACCTTCTTGTAATTCCAGAGATAGTTCTGCAGTAGCTCTCCCCCCTCCTTTCGCTCCCTGAACCGAAATCGGTTACGGATATAATCCGCCCCGAGGAGAGCAGTAGCTTTCGCCTCTTCTCAACTGCATCAAATGAAGTCATTACAGGCTCATTCCTGAAAACTTTGCTTATCAGGAAGAAAAGAAAAGGACTATGGATCCCATGTCCCCGCCTGTGTGATGAAAACAGGCAGTATTTCAGGTATTTAATGACTGTATATCGGCTTAACACCAGTTCCGGAAAATTATATTAGGTAAGGAATTCAAAAATACTTATTTTCGGTTAGCAATTAAAATCAAGGACCCTGCCTCAGTTAAGTGATATTCTCGATACCGACATCAAGTTCCTTTCAGGTGTCGGTCCCAAAAGGGCTGAACTTCTTTCAAAAGAGTTAAATATCAGCACCTTCAGGGATATACTGTATTATTTTCCATACAAGTACATCGACAGGTCAAAGTTTTACAGGGTTGAAGAACTTGACGCGGATATGCCTGCAATTCAGCTGAAAGGTGTAATTAACGGCTATAAAAGTGAAGGTAAGGGAGCAGGAAAAAGGCTCACTGCCGAGTTTTCAGACGATTCGGGAATGATTAAACTCGTGTGGTTCAAGGGTACCCGGTGGATCCCGGGAAGCTACCCTGCCGGCAAGGAGTTTGTCATTTTCGGCAAGCCCGGAATATTCAACGGTACAATAAATATAATTCATCCTGAAATAGAGGAGACATCAAAGCAGGAATCAAGGATAACTTCAGCATTACAGGCCCAGTACAGCACAACGGAGAAGCTGCGGGGAAGCTTTCTCAATTCCAGGTTCATAAGCAGGCTGGTCGGTAACCTGCTCAAGCAGCTCAATTTCAGGCTTCCCGAGACCCTGCCGGCATATATTGTCTCGGGCTATCACCTGATGAGTCTTCATGAAGCAATAAACAGGATTCATTTCCCGGCAAACACGGCTGAACTTGAGAAGGCAAGATACAGGCTCAAGTTCGAGGAGTTGTTTTATATAGAGCTTAACCTCTTAAGATACAAGGCCAACCGGAACATCCACACAAAAGGATTTATATTCGGAAAGGTCGGGCAGCTCTTCAATGACTTCTATTTCAGGAACCTCCCGTTTAAGCTTACAGAATCGCAGAAGAATGTCATGAAGGAGATCAGGAAAGATCTCGGTTCGGGGAAACAGATGAACCGCCTGCTGCAGGGGGATGTAGGCAGCGGCAAAACACTTGTGGCGCTCATGGCGATGCTGCTGGCTGCAGATAACGGGTTCCAGTCGTGCATAATGGCACCCACCGAGATCCTTGCGATCCAGCACCACAGGTCGGTAAGTACATTCCTGCAGGGCCTGGGGATAAAATGCATGCTCCTGACCGGGTCGACAAAAAAGAGCGACCGACGGGTAATTGAAGAAAGCCTTCTATCGGGGATACCCTCTATCCTTCTCGGCACGCATGCGCTTATTGAGGAAAATGTCAGATTTACCAATCTTGGCCTGGTGGTAATTGACGAGCAACACCGTTTCGGAGTTGCTCAAAGGGCAAAGCTATGGGAGAAAAACATTAATCCTCCGCATATACTCGTCATGACGGCAACGCCAATTCCAAGGACACTGGCGATGACGCTTTATGGCGACCTGGATGTTTCGGTGATATCGGAGCTGCCTCCCGGAAGAGTGCCTGTAAAGACGATGCATTTTAACGACTCGGAGAGGAACAAGGTCTTCGCATTTATGCGCAGCCAGATTAAGGAAGGAAGACAAATATACATCGTATATCCGCTAATCACCGAATCGGAGAAAATGGATTACAAGAATCTGGATGAGGGCCTTGATATCATCTCTTCGGCCTTCCCAGCGCCGGAGTATTGCATCAGCGTGGTCCATGGTAAGATGACATCGGCCAACAAGGAAATATCCATGCGCCTGTTCCGTGAAAAACAGGCCCATATTATGGTCGCGACAACCGTCATTGAAGTCGGTGTTGACATACCTAATGCCACGGTAATGGTCATTGAAAGCGCAGAGCGGTTCGGGCTCTCTCAGCTGCATCAGCTGAGGGGAAGAGTAGGCAGGGGAGCCGACCAGTCATACTGCATACTTATGAGCCCCGACAAAGTCTCCAGGGAGGCTTCGGCGAGGCTGGAAGTGATGGTAAGGACGAATGACGGTTTTGAGATAGCAGAGACCGACCTGCAGCTAAGGGGGCCCGGCGATCTTGAAGGTACACAGCAGAGCGGTATTCCTTTCGATCTGAAGATAGCGAGCCTCGGCAAGGACGGGCAGATAATAGAGTACGTCAGGAATATTGCATCTTCCATCCTCGACAAGGACCCGCCACTCGCGAAGGAGCAGAATATGATTCTGAGGGCAGAGCTCGGAAGGCTTTTCAGCAAAAGGCATTCATGGAGCAATATCAGCTAAGGGCACGATGACAGCGACCGAATATTATAATGTACTGGAACTGCAAAGAGGATGCAGCACGGATGAGATTAAAAAAGCATACAGGAAAAAAGCCCGTGAATTTCATCCCGACATAAATCCTTCGCCTGAGGCAAAGGACAAGTTCATTCTTGTTACAGAAGCATACGAGTTCCTCCTCACCTATGCCCCTGGGATGTCGCACGATGAAGAATCGTTCGACAGGGCGATGAACGACTGGAGGAAATACCGTCAGAGCACTTCAAGACGAAGGGCAAGGGCCTATGCCCAGACCACATATGTAAGATTCAGGAACACAAAATTCTACAGATCGACCAGGATTTTTGACGGAACCACTATTATTTTTTCGCTTTCAATTTCTGTAATGGTTCTTATTATTGCCATTACGGGCTATTTCTACAGGATACATCATCCCATTCCCGGAATAGAGGATCCGAGTATATGGGCTCTGGTTTGCTTCCTTGTATTTGGGATGATCCTGTTTGTCATTTCGTTTATCTACCTGAAAGCTTACGTTCAGACAGCCAGAAAAAAGAAAGCAAGATGAATAGAAAAATACACAACCCTTACGACAGGGAGCAGAACAAATGCTTCGGATGCAGTGTTTCCAATCCTATAGGGCTCAGGCTCAGCTTTATTGAAACAGAGGAATATATTGAGGCAAAATGGATGCCGGGAGAATTTTACCAGGGCTATCCAAACATACTTCACGGAGGCATCATTGCTTCTGTTCTTGATGAGACGGGCGGCTGGTGTGTTTCTGTCAAAGTCGGGACCGCAGGAGTGACCTCCGAGATCAGAATAAAATACCTTGCACCGGTTTATATCAATAAAGGCGAGCTTACAATCAGGGCAGAAGTAATTGAAAAAAGTGAAAAGATGGCCAGGATACTTTGCAGGATGTTTGACGGACAGGAAAAACTTTGCGCAGAGGCAGAGGCACAATTTTTTCTTTATCCCGGTGAAATAGCAAAAAGAAGATTCAGGTATCCGGGCAGGGAGGCTTTCTATGGATCCGAATAGATCAATGTCGGTGATCACTGTGGCCTGCATCATTATGTTATTTTTCAGTACATTTGATCATAAATGAAGCATATGAGGACAATATTTGCCCTTTTATTTTTCGCCGTATTTTCATCATTTTTATTACTCAGGACGGGGAGTTCTGCCAGGAAGGAATCTGACCAGGGCAAGCCTCTCTTCAGTTTTGGTGTGGTGACTGATGTACAGTACTGCGACTGTGACCCGGCCGATTCAAGGTTTTACAGGTCATCCATCAGCAAGCTGCGTGCCGCGATGAAAGGATTCAGATCGGCAAAAACAGATTTTGTCATTGACCTTGGCGACCTGATAGACAGGAATTTTGAATCATTCAGGCCATTAATGCAGATTTTTGATTCGTCAGGGTTCAGGGTTTACCACGTAACCGGCAACCACGATTATTATATCGATCCGAAACTGATCAGGTCCATTCCGACACTAAAGGACCATAAGACAGGTTATTATTCTGTCGAACATAAGGGGTTCAGGTTTATATTCCTCAACGGGAATGAAGTCAGCACCTACTCCACGCATAACAAGAAGATAATTGACGCGGCCAACACCATGATCGGCGAACTTAAAAAATCGGGAGAACCCAACGGCCTTGACCATAATGGTGCCTTGGGGGCCGACCAGATGGTATGGCTTGATGATGAGCTTTCCGCCGCTGAATCCTCGCATCAGAAGGTTTTGCTTTTCTGTCATTTCCCGGTCTGGCCGGTAAACGATCATAACCTGCTTAATTACAGATCAGTACTTGGGATCCTTGGCAAGCACCACAATGTGATCGCCTGGTTCAACGGACACAACCATTCAGGTAATTACGGCAACCTGAACCTTACCCATTTTGTCACTCTTAAGGCGATGTGCGAAACAGATGCCGTGAACAGCTATTCGGTCATTGAGGTATATTACAACAAGGTCTGGATAAAAGGGGAAGGAAGGGAAAAAAGCCAGATTATGGCCTACTGACCAGGTTTTAAAACGACAGCTGTGACAAAACTAGCCAGGGAGCTCACCACATACGGACTTACCATGGTCGCGATAGGATCGTGCATCGGGTCGGGAATATTTGTGACACCTGCACAGATTGCATCACTTGTCCCATCTTCATGGTTTATTCTTGCAGTTTGGCTTGTCGGCGGCATAATAACGCTTACCGGTGCTCTCACCTTCAGCGAAATGGGTAGCATGTTTCCCCATGCAGGAGGAATCTACGTTTACCTCCGTGATGCTTATGGAGAATGGATGGCATTTTTATACGGATGGGCTTACCTTCTGATCATTACCTCAGGATCTATTGCCGTACTTTCGCTAGCCTTTACCTATTACCTGAGCTTCCTGTTCCCCATGGATGCAACTGCCAGGACCGTTACCAGCATACTGGTCATTTTCATGGTTACAACCCTTAATGTTCTCAGGGCCAAGTTCGGGGAAATGTTCTCCAACCTGTTCACGGGCCTAAAGATTGCAGGAATAACAATTATTATTCTGCTCGGCCTGATATTTGGAAATTCACATCTCAGCTTCGGGTCAAATGCCAGTGGCGGACTGGTCACATTATCCGGTTTTGGCGTAGCTCTTACAGGTGTGCTTTTTTCCTACAGCGGCTGGCAGCATGCTTCCTATCTTGCCGGTGAGGCAAGGAACCCTGAGAAAAGCGTACCTGTAGCAATGACTGTCGGTTCCATGCTCGTTATTGTAGTCTATATTCTTATAAACATAAGCTATCTGTTCCTTCTGCCGGTAAAGAGCATAGCTGTATCGCAGAAAGTTGCAGCAGAGGCAACAGGTACAATTTACCCCTGGAGCGGAATGCTCGTCGCGGTCATTATTTCGGTATGCACCCTGGGAACAATCGGGATCTACACGCTCACCTCGCCAAGGATATATTATGCCATGGCCGGCGACGGGCTTTTCTTCAGGAGCCTGGCAAGAGTTCATCCGAAGTTCCATACTCCGATAGTAGCCATAATAACCCAGTCGGTGTGGTCGGTGGTACTCCTTCTTTTCTGGGGCACATTTGAGGATCTGATAACCTACACCGTATCAATTGAATGGATCTTCTTTGCTCTGGCTGCGGCATCAATTTATGTATTCAGGCTGAAAATGAAAGACAGGCATCGTCCGTACAAGACGCCTTTATATCCTGTTACCCCGGCAATTTTTGTAGGAATTGTAGCATGGTTTTTGGTCAACCTCTGGATCAGGAAACCTCTGCACGTGGAAATCGGGGCGGCATTCCTGGCGCTTGGACTTCCATTTTACCTATATTTCAAAAGGAAGAAAAAATCCGGTACCGGAACAGAAATCAGTCTGTAAAACTTCAGCATTAACTGTCAGGCTGTTTTTATAAAATTGATCGGCACATCGAGTACAGTGGCAAAATACTCTCCTCTTTCAAGAATATCCTCGTCACCCTCTTCATAATACCAGTTAAACCTGAACTTCTTATGTTTAAGCGATACCATTGTTATCTTCTGAAAAAGGGTAATAAAAATCTTTGCACTTGCGCTGTTGAAGTATTCCAGGTTTACATCAACGCATGTAAGATCGGCGGGTTGAATAATATATGAAGAGATCCATTTGTCGACCGGCTCGAAAAACTCAGCCACGTTCTCATGAATTGACCGTCCCCTGATCTTGATATAACCTGCCGGATCGAGGATTATCTCTGGTGAGTTTTTTGTCGGCTGAATCCTTACTGGCTGCATTCCGAATACTTTGTCCGAAGATATATATTTTTGGAATAAAAAATGCGATCATCAGTTAAAACTGTCAAAAGACGGATCATTGAAATTGTCAAAGGTAATCTTCCTTTTTCCAGACTCAATTTCGTGTATCAGCCTGACAATGGATTCGTTTACCGGTGCCGGAACGTTATACTTGCGGGCATTGGCTGCGATATAACCGTTAAAATAATCGACCTCCGTGGGTTTTCCACGTTCGAGCGATTGCAGGCTCGATGATCTGAGCCTGCGGTATTTAAAGCCTATGATCCGCATGAGCACATGTCTTTTCAGGTCGGCAAAAAATCCCTCTTTCCTGACGACTTTATAGAAATCGAGGCGTTTCCCAAATTTTTCAACCTTTATACCCATCTTTTCAGACACAGCCATTGCCTCTTTCATGATTTCAATGAAGATTTTTCTTATCTTCTTCTTCTTGAGCATCTCTCCCACATGCAATCCGCTAATGGCACCAGGAAGGGTTATGCATGAATTCACGATCAGCTTTGCATATAAATGTCCCATGATATTGACAGAAATCTTCACGGGCATCACCGAAGAAAGTATTTCTGCAATCGTTTCCAGTTTTTCGTCAACGTGCCCGTCGGGATAGCCGATTATAAACTCACCTGTTGAGGACATGTAAAGATTGCCGGCACCGTTCATTGTTGCGCCCCACGCGACAACACATCCCACTATTCTTCCAGGGCCCGTTATCCCGGCAAGTTCATCCTCGCAAATCCCGTTCTGTAGTGAAACCATCAGCCCGTCATCCTTGAGGAAAGGGAGAACTTCCTTCGCGGCCGTTACCATGTCGGTAGCCTTTGTGGCATGAAGTATCAGGTCCTTCATCCCTATCCCAGGAACGGCAGTGCTCCAGGCTTTCATCTTCTGGGAGAAGGTTCCTTTCACCCCTGTTATGCTGAGCCCTTGCTGCTCAATCATGGAGGCGTACTCGGGATATTTCGCAATAATCCCGACATCATAGCCGGCTCGTTTAAGGATGGCAGCGGTGATGCCGCCTATTCCACCAGCTCCCACAACCAGGATTGACAGATCTCCAGTTTTCATCCATTGTGTTTTTTAATATCAAATCTTGCAAGAGGTGCCACATCATGTCCTGAAAAATCATTATTCAGGTACTTGTAATAGCCGCTCACACCAATCATGGCAGCATTATCGGTAGTCAGGCTGAAAGGAGGGATGAAGAGATCCCATCCTCTTCCTGACGCTTCCTTTGTGACTGCTCCGCGAAGACCCGAGTTAGCAGATACCCCTCCTGCTATACCGATTACTTTTACACCTGTCTGAACAGCTGCCTTTACGAGTTTCGCGGTAAGAATATTTATAATGGTATGCTGAAGCGAGGCACACAGGTTGTTAAGATTTTTCTCGATAAAATTCTTGTCTTCAGCAATATGGTCCCTCAGGAAATAGAGAAAATTTGTCTTCAGCCCGCTGAAGCTGAAATCAAGTCCCTTTACAGATGGTTTTGAGAACTGGAACGCCTGCGGGTTTCCCTCCCCGGCAAGCTTATCTATCAGCGGGCCGGAGGGGTATGGCATGCCCATCACCTTTCCGCATTTATCGAAGGCCTCACCGGCAGCATCATCTATTGTATTACCAATCACCTCCATCTCATAATGGCTGTGCATCACCATCAGCTGTGTATGACCACCGGAAACCAGGAGGCAAAGGAAAGGGAATGAAGGTGTCCGGCTGTTCTTTTCATCCCTGATAAAATGAGCCATAACATGTGCCTCGAGGTGGTTTACTTCTATTAGCGGTATGCCGGCTGCCACGGCGAATCCTTTAGCGAATGATGTTCCTACCAGGAGAGATCCCAGTAAACCCGGCCCTCTTGTATAAGCAACAGCTGAAATTTCATCAGGCACTACACCTGCCCTCTTCAGGGCCTGGTCGACAACAGGCACGATATTTGCCTGGTGAGCCCTCGAGGCAAGCTCGGGGACGACACCCCCGTATGACCGGTGAACATCCTGGTTCGCTATCAGGTTGGAGAGTACAAATCCATCCCTGATAACAGCTGCAGATGTGTCATCGCACGATGATTCAACAGCCAGAATTGTTACGTTTTTTGGCTCTTTGATATTCGGTATATTTTCGGTTATTTTGATAATTGTTTTTTCTTGATAAGAGTGTCCAAAATTATAAAAAAAGCAATTAACTTCTTACTCGTACCGGCTGCAATACTGGTACTCGTTCCTGTATCCCTTTTCCTGATCCTGCGCCTTCCCTTTGTCCAGACCTATGTTATCAGGGGAATAACCAGGTATGTTTCAAGCGAGATAAAAACCACAGTAACGGTCGGGAAAGTTGAATTTGAATACTTTAACCGGCTGGTTCTGGATGACGTACTGATCAAGGACAAGAACAATGACACCTTGCTTTTCACGAAGAAAATCACCGCGGCTATCAGGCATTGTGAATTCGGGAAAGGGATCATTAACTTGGGCAGGGTTACTTTAAAGCAGCCAGTTGTCAACCTGATAACCGATACGGCAGGAAACTCAAACCTGGCCTGGTACCTAAGTAAAATATCCTCCGGATCAGCCGACACTTCCAGGAATCCAAATTCAGTTGTAAGGGTATCAAAAATCAATATAGTAAACGGCAAGTTCTCTCTAATCGACAGGAGATCGAAACCAGCTGACCAGCCGGTGGACTTTTCCCGGCTGCGCTGCGACTCCATCAACGGTACTGTTGAGGATTTCACCGTCAGGAACGATTCTACGTCGATGGAGATTTATGCACTGAAATTCAGGCAGGGAGACGCATTTCATGTAAAAAGGTTCACTAGCGGGCTGCTACTTAATAAATCTGATATCATCCTGTCAAAGACCACACTGCTGAGCGACAGCAGCATTATCAATGCCGACCGTATTGCCATTATCCCCGATTCCGCTTCCTCGTTTTCAAGGTTTTTCCAGGAAGTAAGGCTCGATGTCAGGCTGAAGAAATCGCTGGTCTCTCTTTCTGAAATAAACTACTTCGTTCCGATAATCAAGGATCTCAACGAGTCGGTATGGATTTCAGGCAATATTTCCGGGACAGTTTCTGAGCTGAAGGGGAGGAACCTGAGACTTTCATATAAAGATGAAACCAACCTCGATTTCAATTTCGATATTTCCGGGCTCCCGGATATTAAGAGTACTTTTATATTTTTGGATATCAATGATTTCAGGAGCATATCAAGGGATATTGAGCAGATAAATATTCCAGGCAAGGGTAAAATCATGCTCCCTGAACCCCTCCGGAAACTTGGTGTTGTATCCTTTTCCGGTACGTTTACAGGGTTCACGACTGATTTTGTGGCATATGGAAAGATTAACACCAACAAGGGCATAATTTCGACTGACCTTTCTCTCAGGCCCGAAGAGAACAAAAAATTCAGGATCAAGGGACTCCTGAAAGGTACCGATATCGATCTGGGGCTGATAACCGGCAATCCCGAGGTTCTCGGCAAAATGACTATAGAATCGAATGTGGATGGGAGCACCGAATCGTTCAAAAAATTTGCTGTTAATCTTACGGGTAAAATCGACAGCATAGATATAAACAATTACAGGTACCGCGATATCGGCCTTAAGGGATATTTCACAGACAAGGCATGGGATGGAGATATAAAGATTTCCGACAACAATATTAACCTGGAGCTTCTCGGTATGCTGAATTTCAACGGCAAGCTGCCCGAATTCGATTTCACGCTGAACCTTAAAAAGGCCAACCTGTATAAGCTTAAAATCGATAAAGCTGATACCACTTCTTCAGCTGCGCTTCTTCTTACCGCCAATTTCAAGGGCAGCAATATTGATAACCTCGACGGGGAAATAAAGCTTCTCAATTCAAGTTTCAGGAAATATGGTAACAACCTGGAGCTGTATGATTTCTCACTAAAAACATTTGTCGAGAACAACCGGCCCGCAATTTCGCTTAAGACCGACTTTGCCGACATGGACCTTAGAGGCAGGTATAATTTTTCAGGCCTTGGAAATGTCGTCAGCAACGCGCTGACAGTTCTTATGCCATCGCATTACGGGAAGAAACTTTTACCGGTAAGCAGGTCTGAAAATGATTTTACCTTCAATATAAACCTCAAGAAGACAGATGAGCTGAACGGCTTCCTGAGAACGGGCCTTCAGATTGCCGAGAACTCATCCATTAAAGGCAGGGTCCTTCCCGACAGCATTATCCAGATCTCCGCTGAGGCTAAGTCATTCTCGTCAGGGAACAACGAGTTCTCAGATCTCAAGGCTGACATCAGGTTTACGGATACGACATTCAATGCCAGGCTGAAGTCAAAAAATCTGAACCTGTCAGGTATATCGGACTTAAACAATCTCAAACTTGATGTCACTGCCATCCCTGATCACTATAATGTCAGCCTCGGCTGGGTTAACGATGGAAAGGAGATAAACAGGGGCAATATAGAACTAAACGGGGTGTTTTCACGCTCCGATCATGGAAGGAATACCAGCATGGAGGTCAACCTTCTACCGGGGGAGATGGACCTGAGAGACAAGGTCTGGAAAATAAATCCTGCCAGGGTAATCACCGATTCTAGCTCGGTAAGAATTTCGGGGTTCAGCATAAATAACGGTGACAACTTTCTCAGGATAGACGGTGCCGTTTCAGAGAGCCTTGGTGATACGCTCGCTGTTAAAGTTAATGGAATCAGTCTCAAGCCCATAAACAGCCTGTACGAGAAAAACAACAGCGGACCGAATGCACTTAAACTGAATATAGACGGAACCCTTAACGGGAAAATCAACCTTACGAACCTGTATCACAGCTTCATGTTCGAAAGTGATATCAGCCTGCTGAATTTCTCATTGCTCAGCTGCAGCTATGGGAATATCAGGATCGGATCGGTATGGAACAGCGACAGGAAAGTTGCTGAGATCAAGGCAAATAACGACCTCGATGGAGTAAAAATGTTTGATATATCGGGTTACTACGATCCGGAGCAACAGTATATGGATTTAACAGCAAAGACAGATAAGCTTCCGATAGATGCCCTTAATCCCCTTCTTAATTTTTTCGCGTCGGGTATAGGCGGCAAGGTGACGGGAACGGTGAAGCTAAGCGGCGAACCTGGCAAACCATATCTCACCGGGGCGCTGTGGGCCCAGGATGTCTCGCTGAAGATTGATTATCTCCAGGCTAAATTCAGGTTTTCCGACACTATCAGGTTCGACAGGAAGGGGATCAGGCTGAACAACATTACCCTGCGTGACGAAAAAGGAAATACCGCCATGCTGAACGGGATTATTCTTCATAATCATTTCACCGACTACGGGGTTGATCTCACTTTAAAGCCGAAAGATTGCATGGTTATAAATACCAGGCAAAAAGACAACGATACATTCTACGGAACTGCTTACGCCACAGGTGTCACCTCGATAAAGACCGACGGATCGCTTCTCAGGTTTGATATTTCGGCAAAGACAGGCAGGAATACGAAATTTTTTATCCCCCTGAATTCCAGCATGTCGGTGGCTGAAAATAATTTTGTGAGCTTTGTCCAGCCTTCCGGCGTTACCAGGGAAAAAAAGCAGCAGGTAGTAATGGTACCACCGCCTAATGCAAGCGGTATGGCTCTTACGTTCGATCTTGAAATCACTCCTGATGCTGAAGTACAGCTCATTATGGATCCTAAGACAGGTGATATAATGAAAGGTACCGGGAGGGGAAATTTAAATATAAGCCTCGACAGCAAGGGAGCTTTCAAAATTTTCGGCGATTATACTATCGAAGACGGCGACTATCTTTTTACCCTGGGAAATCTTATTAACAAGTCGTTCAATGTCGAAAACGGCGGAAAGATATTATTCAACGGCGATGTTGAGGATGCAGATATTGATCTTAAAGCTATTTATAAAACGAAAGCCTCCCTTAATGACATAATGCCCGGAATGCTTCCCGCGGAGAAATCAAATGAACGGATTCCCGTGGAATGCCATCTCCTGCTTTCGGGGAAGCTTTTCAACCCGACTGTCGGCTTTGATATCTACCTGCCCACAGCCGATGAGGAGACCAGAGCCTATCTCAAAAGCATGATAAAATCTGATGAGGATATGAGCCGTCAGTTCCTGTTTTTGCTCGTTATGAACAGCTTTTATTCGGAGCAGAGTTCATCGACGCAGTCAAATGCCTCAGGCATGGGCTCGGCCACGGTCGGGGTGACCACGATGGAGATGCTGTCGAACCAGCTAAGCAACTGGCTTTCGCAGATCAGCAATGATTTTGATATAGGTGTGGTTTACCGCCCGGGAACGACACAGCTGCCAAACTCGCAGGAACTCCAGGTCGCTTTATCCACACAGCTGCTGAACGACAAGGTTGTAATCAACGGGAATTTTGATGTAGCCGGTGCCCAGGCACAAGGCACAACGGGTGCCGCAAGCGGGACAAACTCGTTCACCGGAGTCTTTAATGTGGAATACAAGATCAATGAAAAGATCAGGTTCAAATTCTTCAACCGTTCCAATGATAACTTCTATATCGATAACGGAATACCGTACACCCAGGGTCTCGGACTTTATTACCGCCAGGATTTTGACAAGTTCAGGGATCTTTTCAGGAAGCAGACCAAAAGTGACATCAAGAAAGAAAAGAAAACCGGGCCGGTTAACATCAAATAGTGCGGGTTCATTCTTCCTGCCGGGAGCGGGTTCTCAAA
>Ga0335069_10000277_pt1 | contig 89921 bp, 134 predicted proteins | sample Lox_Sample_11_FD_206714 | JGI IMG/M metagenome (GOLD analysis project Ga0335069, IMG submission 206714) | Soil microbial communities from Loxahatchee National Wildlife Refuge, Florida, United States - Lox_Sample_1.1 | ecosystem: Environmental > Terrestrial > Soil > Wetlands | place: USA... | reverse complement strand
TCGACTGATGGAGGGAGCATGAAAATCGGTCCTGGCATCAAATGATGGACTCCAGAAGGGCTACGACCAGTGGTCGACTGAGAGGCTCTCGCCGATGAAAAGCGGCCTGCTCCAGTTCTTCGACCTGCCCATGTGGCTCGCGCTGTTGGCGTTGATTCTGACGACGCTCGTTCGCCTGCGACGACTCGAGCGCGACGCGCACGCACCGGTCGACCTGCGGCCGGCGATTGCCGATGAAGTCACGCGGCAGCTCGCGAAGCACCCCATCACCACGCACGACCACAAAGTCCTCATCGAGATGATTCGCGCCGACTCCGAAGTTGCGAAGGAAATGGTCAAGAGCATGGGCGAGCGAGCGAAGCGTTCCGAAAGGTTCGGATGAAGATCTACGTCGCATCATCCTGGCGCAACGTCTTGCAGCCAGGCATCTGGTCCGGCGCCGAGGCGTGGGCGCTGGTCGTCGAGGAGTTGCGCCGTCGCGAGACGGTCAGGGGGGCGAGTTGATGGCCCGCATGAGCGACGATGAGATTTCAGAACTCGCCGAGGCGCTGGAAAACGCGTGTCGTGCGTTCGAACGAATGGGCGGGTGCATCACGAGCGCGCACATGACCTTTGGCCGGTGCCCAATTGAAGCGCTGCTCAGACGAATCGGTGACCCGCATCCGTCCGGGGATGTAGCGGCGAAGCTCCTCAAGATCGATCCAGGCGCCGCGTGGTCGTTCATGGCCGGGTTCGATGGCGACAGAACTTATCGTAATGAACCCGATTCCGATCGCCGCCTCTTCCAGCTCGGTCGACTCTTCCGCGAGCAGTACGATCCCGATCGCCACCAGCCATCGAAGCAGCACGCCCGCACAGCGGCGAAGCGGAAAGCGAAAGGTGGAGGTGCCCCGGCATGAACCTTCAACCTTCAGCCTCTCGCACGGCGTTGCTTCTCGCATGCCCTCGCCCGTTCGACCCCGAACTCGACGTCGAGCTCGAAGAACCGGGCGAGCCAGCGCGTTACGGCAGCGCCTTCCACCAAGTGATCGCAGCGTGCCTTCGAGGATCAGCCAAAAAACCGCTCGAGAAATCGATCGCCGCGTATACACGCGAGATCGACCGGGCCGCGAAGAAGTTCGACGTCGTCGCCGCCGCGCAAGAACTCGCCGGACACGTCAAAAGCAGTGTGCAAGTGCTTCGAAAATGGCTCGCACGCGAAAATCTAATCGTGCAGCAAGTCGAAACAGCACGCGCAGTGCACGCGACCGCGATAGGGGATTGGACGAGGCGAACGATTTCGCCGCACGACGAGGACCATCGTTACGACGTTGTATCGGACGAAGTCCCAGGCACGATCGATCTAGTCGCCGCGAATTCCAAGCGGATCGTCATCCTCGACCACAAGACAGGCGACATCGACGAAAACTTCGCTCGTCCGAGCTTGATCCCTCAAATGCGTACGCTCGGATTGGTCGAATTAGGTGCGCGATCAGCCGTCGTCGAGGTCGCTATTTTTCACGCCGACAGGCGCGGCTTGCCGATCGTCTACTCTGAAGAGTACGAACCTGTCGAACAGCACAAACACGCCGCTGCGCTCGCCAAAGCTGTCTCGCGCATCGGTCAGGGATTTCTTCGGCCCGGCCCCTATTGTAGACGGTGCCCGGCACGCACCACTTGTCCGGCGCATGCGGCTGATCTCCTCGCCGAAAGCTCGGCAGCGCTCGTCCGATCGGCCAGTGCGCTCGCCGTAGAGCCGATCCAAGGGCCGTTGGCTCCAGCGACGGGCGCGAGCATCGAGCAGCGAGCCGGAGCGCTCTACGACCTTCTCAAGAAGTTTCGCGCGCTCGAGAAGGCAGGCTCAGAAGAAATCAAGCGCCTCGTCCGTGAAGGCGCTGTCATCGAAACGCGAACGGGCGAAGTGCTCGCCCTTCGAAAACAGAGCTACGAGACGCTTTCGAAAAAGAGCGTCATCGAAGCGCTCGGGAAAGTCGCCGGGGAGAAGGAGCTCGAGAAGCTTCGGAAAAAGGGCGCCCTGCGAGAAACGACACGAGAAATGCTCGTCCCGGAGAAGTGAAGGACAACCCTCAACGAGAGAGTTCAAATGAAGAAGGATCGCGTGCGCGTCGGATTACCGGTCGCCCCCGGTGTGCACACTATAATCAGGGAGAAAGACGACGGCAACGGTACGCAGACGACCGAAGTCGGATATTTCGCGGCGTTGAAAAACGGCGAAGCGATCCCTGACAACACGGAAATCGTACTCCTCGACGAAGAGTCCGAAGGCGGTTGGCGCGACGTAAAATTAAGCCATCGCGCTGGTCCGGCGCAAGTTGCAACGCGGGCATACCGCGACGGGTACGATCGAATTTTCGGCAAACAGGAAGTCGGACAGGCCTAGAAAAACGAAGGGAAGTTGATGGAAGCGGACAAGAAGAAGTGGGACATCGCGACGGTCGTGAAGGGCGCGCGCTACGAGATCCAGATCAGCGTGTTGCGTCTCTTTCGGCCTATGTACAGCTTGCAGATTTGCGAGATCGGCGGGAACCGATTCCTTCGAATCGCAACGAGCGGTCAAGGCAAAATCGAAGTGGCGCCAATCGACACCGCCGAGCTCGTTGAGCTTGTACAGCGCGCCGAGACGTGGATTTTGAGCGATCGGCAGGCACGCGAAGACGAGATCGTCGAGGAGCGTGCAAAACGTGACATGCGTGATGCAACGCCGCAGGGGCCCGCGCCGCGGCGGACAGGTAAGACGGAGCGCAAGCGAGAACGCGATCGTGATCGAAGGAGAGGTGACAAATGGGCCTAACCGATATGGCGAAGGACAAGCACGGGCGGGAGTTTCGAGATGGGTGCCTGTTCTGGCGTTGGGGAACTAAGTCGCTGTACCGGTTCTTGCAGACAGAGGACGCGCTGTTTTCTCTTGTGCACGGCTTCAAGCTCAAAGGCGTTAGCGCCTCTGCGCACCTTGTACAGCAAGGCGATGCGTACGAGATCCTTGCGTACGGTTTGTCGGGCGATCCCATCCCGGGGCAGTTCAAGCCGGAGCGCGACGCGGAGGGACGGCCAGTGCTCTGCGACTTCCAGTGCATCGACTGCAAGCGGTATCCGCGAACAGAGGAGATCGCGGGGCTGCGAGGTATGTCCGCATGGCGCTGCGAGGAATGTGGGCCGATCGCGACAGCGCGACACTTGATCGATAAAAAGATCGACATCCGGTACCCATGCGGCACTTGCGTGAACGTCGGCGATAGTGTCTATGCTCATGCTCTGGGCAAAGCCCTGGTGACCGATCTGCGTCCGACGAACGCGCACGGGAACACCGTGATGATCGAGTACTACGACGGAGGCCAAGTAGCTATGGCCCCTCAATACCTGACGCTGATATCAAGAGAGCCGCCACCGCATGCCGCCAAGAAGATCGAAATCCTGGTGGCTGATCTGCGTCCTTCGGCGAAGGAGCTCGAGTCGATCTTCGAGGCGCGCGTTGTGCGGCTGCATGACAAGAGCCCGTGGTCGACGTCTATCTCTTCAAACCTGTGGGCGGCCGTGCTCTACCGCGGCGCCGATGTTCGCGTGCTCACGCTGACGCGAGACGAGATTGAGAAGAAGAGCGGCGAACTCGAGCCGTCGCTGCCACGCGGCTTGCGGCAAGCGCAGGCATTCCGCGCGCTGTGCATCGAAAAAGCGAAGACGTTTTGGGGCGGAACGAGATAACGAATGGACCTCTCGTACTGCGAACGCGAACTGCTCGTGAGGATAGCTCTACGGATCAGAGAAAGAGCTCAAGCCGATGAAACGCTCTTAAAGACGCCCAATCGCTTCGACATTGCCGGCGTCAGGTATGTGATGGGACGAGCTAGTACGCTACTGTTAGCTCTAGCGAACGAGGACTGAAAAAAATGGTAGAAGAAAACTTGGAAGAACGGGTTAATCACCCCAAATGGTATACCAGCCATTCGAGTGGCATCGAGTGTATCGATCTCATCGAGCACTTGCCGTGCAATCTCGCCAACGCCGTGAAGTACATTTGGCGTTGCGGCTTGAAGATGTCAGAAACACCGCTCCGCGAGTTGAAGTCGGCAAAGTGGTACGTCGAACGCGAGGATCGACGATGGGCGCTCTACGGAATCGAATCGCCTTCATCTGAACTGGACGTTGTTTGGCGTGCTGTCGCCAGGCGCGTCATTCTCGCCGACGGCGCTGACCAAACGACGCTAGCTTCGTTTCTCGACGCACTCCTCGACTACGATTTCACCGGAATGGCCGAAGTGCTCGATGAGTCCATCCGCGAAGCCGAAGCGGCGCTAGCGATGCACGAAGCTGCGGTAACGATGGCTGTCCGCGAAGCCGAGGCTGCGAAAGAGTCCAAATGAAACTGGTCTACGTCGCGGGCCCTTTTTCCGGCCCTACGCGCAACGTTGTCGAGGCGAACATCCGGCGTGCGGTCGAGGTCGGGTTGGAGGTCGCGAAAGCGGGCTTCATGCCCGTAGTGCCGCACGCGAACACGGCAGATCCGGAGTACGAAAAAGTTCAGCCTTACGAGTTCTGGATCGAAGGTACGACGGCGCTCCTGCTTCTATGCGACGCGATGGTCGTCGTCCCGGATGCGACAGTGGTGTTAATTTCGATTCGGCGTTTCCAACAATCAGGGCGAGGCATGCACGAGCTGCTAGCCAGCGCAGATAAGTGCGGTGTCGTCGAGACGTGGTGCGAACCTACTTACGATACTCAGGTAGCTTTAATGGGACGGTACTCCAGGTCGGCCGATTCGAGCGGCGTCAAGAGAGAACGTGAACAGGCTGCACGCCGCGGGATCCCCGTCTTCGAAACACTCGAAGCGCTACGAGCGTGGGGCGATGCGAACAATTGAACGCATCTTGCGGAACGTCGCGCGCTGCCGTGCGTGCGGCGACGTTGTTGAAAGCACGCATCGGCGCCATTTCGTCAAATGCCGATGCGGCGAGCTGTTCGTCGACGGGGGTACTGACTACTTGCGTCGCGGGTGGGGCGCGGCGGGATTCGACGAACTCAGCGAGTTCGAAACTCAACTCGAAAAGCCTGGTTGAAGTGATCCGCCGGACATCTGCCGCCCACTTGAGCCTTCTTTGACAGAAGGTTTCACGGTTGCTATCTTTCAACCAGAGCGCCGGGTTCATTCCCCGACCCACGTTCTCGGCCGCACCCCTTTTCGACGGGGGGTGCGGCTTTTTTCTTGCGATCGATCAGGCGTTTCGCTAGAACCGTCAACCTGAGCCCAACGTCGAAGCGACGCCACTCGAAGGCGCGGCGGGCAAAGAGAACCGGGAAAAACATGCCGCAGGATGCGTCCGCGCTGGAGCGCGAGCCGTACGATCGCGTGTTGGTATTAGGCCAGCCGCATCACGGCAAAATGTTGCCGAATTCCGAACCTGTGCTTACGCCTACAGGTTGGAAACCGATGGGCCGCCTGATCGTCGGCGAATACGTGATTGGATCTAACGGGTACCCGACAAAAGTCGTTGCCGTGTACCCGCACGACCGCAAGCCGATCGTCAGGCTGACAATGGATTGTGGTGCGACAGCGCGTTGTGGCCTCGAGCATCTCTGGTTCACGACTACTCGCCACGAATTGCGACGCGGTAGTCGACGGTACCCTCCAGGCACGCCACATCACATGCGCGGTACGGTAAAGCAAGAGTTTGTGGGTTGGGGTGAAGGAAGCGTCAAGACAACCCAAGAGCTGATCGAGACGCTCGACGCACGTCACTATATACCGCGAGTCGCACCTATCATGTATGCGGACGTGGAGCTCCCGCTCGATCCATATTTGCTCGGGCTCGTTTTAGGTGACGGCTCGATAACAGGTAGCGGGCAGATTACACTCACGAAACCGGACGAAGACATACTCGACGCCTTCGAACGTGAGGTCAGAGCTGTAGGCGACACGCCTGTACGCTATGATAACACCAAGTGCAACTACGTTCGTGTGAACGGCACGAATCTAAAGAAGTGTTTGAATGCGCTCAACTTGTACGGAGCACGTTCGTCGACGAAATTCATACCGGAAATATTCTTGCGAGCGCCGCCTAAAGCGCGCCTCGCGCTGTTGCGTGGTCTCTGTGATACCGATGGGCATGCTGTCAAGAACATCTGTAGCGTTGGTCACGCGCACGACGGTTTGAGCCTAACGGCTGAGTTCTCGACGACATCGGAGCGACTTTGCGATGGCGTTATCGAATTAGCGCGTTCGCTCGGCAGCCGTGCGAGGGCGCGCTACAAACCGGAGCCGTACTCTCAAAGCGGCCCCGGACAACCGGCTTGGTGCGTGGACATCTCTTTTGAAGACGGCACATGTCCATTTTCTCTCCCGCGAAAAGCAAATCTGTGGGTTGGCGGTGATCGTGAAAAGCTCTACCGCCAACGGCTCGAGAAGATCGAGCCGGCAGGCGAAGAGGAATGCACGTGTATTACAGTCGAAGCTGAAGACGGATTGTTCGTAACTAACAACTACATCTTGACACACAATTCGACAAGTGTGGTCGCTAGTGCTGCCAAAGCATTCGGTATGGGCTACGTGATCAACTGCGGGAAAAAAACGGGGCTCCTCGAGGCCGCTCGTCGATGCGACCGCTTCAAATGGGATCTCGTTCGCGACGAGGTTCAAATGGAGGACGCGCTCAAAGAAGCGCGTCGAGGCTCCAAAGACGGCGTTTACAAATGGGTCGCCATCGACGATTACAACCTCTACGCGAGCTGGCTTGAGGTCGCGCTCGAAGATCAAACGCGCAACGCCAAAGGCGAAGCCGACGGGCGCCGCTTTTGGCGCGAGTACCGAAAGCGGCTCGTAAACATCCTCGTTCGATGCTTCGACATCAAAGCGCATTTCTATTGCATCTCACATTACATCGAGACGGGCGGCGGCCTCATCGACGGCCAGACCGAGAAGGTTGGCGTCGACGTCGCGCCGCTTTTCGGCGGCGCCGCGCGCAAGGAAATCCCCGGCATGTTCGCCGATATCGTGTTTATGGCGCCAAGCTCGAAGAGCCAAAAAGAGCGCAGCTTTTACATCAACCCGATCGGCGTCTACGGCCCGAGCTGTCTGAGCTTGCCTGAAACGCGCGAGATCGACGCCGACGTCGGCGCGCTCCACGACGCTTTCATGAAAGCCGGCAAATCCGGCAAGTCAGAGAATCAAAACACCGGCAAGCCCGGCTATCACAGGAAGTGAAGAGAGATGGCAAGCAATTCGACGCAGTCCCAAAAGAAGATGGAATACAAGCCCGTCGTTTTCGACGTCAACGAGATCGCCCCCGACGCTCCGGCGGGCGAGTGGAAAATGTCGATCCCTCGCGGCAAATGCAAGGTGCAGCCGACAAAGGAAGATCACTACCCGATGCTCATCGTCCCGATCCGACTCGATGGCACGGACGAAGAAGACGAGACGCATCAGAAGGCGCTCGGGACCGAGCTCTCGGTGTTCGTCACGTTCTTCGGAGACGAGAAGGCGCGCGCCGCACGCATGAGCAAGCTTCGTTTGCGTCAAATGTGCGAGCTCCTCGACATCGATCTCGATATTCTCCCGAAGGAGCTCAACGACCCCGAGAACGATCTCGAGCCGCTCATCCGCGCACTCGAAGGGAAAAAGTTCACCGGGTGGACTCGCGTCACGACTCGACGGGATACCGGCGAGGAGGTCACCGAGGTCGTGTTCTCCGATCCAAACCGCCGGATCGGCGGCGGAGGCAGTGACGAAGACGACGAGGACGAAGAGGAAGACGACGACGAGAAGCCGGCAGCGCGAGCAGCGAAGAAGGCCCCGGCAAAGAAGGCGAACGGCAAGCGCCGTTGAATCTCGATGGCAAGCCCGCGTAAGGGCCCTCGTAGAAAGTCGCTGCTCGAGGACGACGATCTCGTCCTTCTCGGACGAACCGAGACCTCGGGCGGCGACATTTGCGAGCGCTGCGGACACGTGCGGGACGCACACACCGAAGACAGGTGCACACGCGACAAGTGCGAGTGCGAGAAGTTCGAAGGGTTGGAGGAGAGTTGAAATGCGTCGGGTCGCACCGCGGAAGGAGCGCGCGCCATAAGCCGCTTTCAGCTCGTCGACTAAGGCTTGCCCCGTGTCGACGGGGCGTTGTGTGTAAAAGAAGAACAGGAGAACAAAATGGGAAACCCGAACAATCTGGAACTGCATCAGGGCGACAATTTCATTTTCGGCGTGGACGTCTCGGCGTCGATGCAAACGGCCGACTGCCCCGGCGGCGCGCAGCGGATCGAGTTCTTGAAGGAGAAAACGATCCAGTTCGCGCGTGAAGCTTCGAAGTACGACCCCGACGGCATCGACGTGCTCGCCTTCGGGCATCAGGTGACGCCATACCCGAACGTCACCGCCGACAGGGCGGCCGACATCATCGGCGCGCTGCGGGCAAACGAGGGTGCGACGATGACACATCTGCTCATCAACAAGGCCTGGACGATGCACAAGGCAGGCAAGTACGAACAGACCGTATTGTTCATCGCGACCGACGGCGATCCGTCCGACAAGGAGGCGGTGAAGAAGGTGATCATCGATATCACGCAGCAAGTCGGCGACGAGAAAGAGTTCAAGATCTCGTTCCTGACTGTCGGGCAGCCGACACCCGCTCTGACGGCTTATCTCACTGCCCTCGACGACGATCTCAAGGGCGCCAAGTACGACATCGTCGACGTGAAGCGCCTCGAAGACGTCGATTTCATGACGGCGTTCGTCGGGGCGCTGAACGACTAGTGAATGTTCGAGGGCTTCGATCTCCGACAAGATCGAGGCTCTCGAATTCAAAAAGAGAGGCTTCGATATGTTCAGTTTTCTGCTTGAGTTGATCGGTATCGGAAGCGTAGTCGGCGGTATCTATGCGAAGGTCGGACCGGACGGACGTTGGAAGCAGCTCGCTCGACGGCTAGGCGCTGATGTCGCCGGAGCGATCGACGATTTGAAAAAAGAGAAATAGCAGGTTGCGTATTCCGACGGCGTAGCGGGGCCGACAGGCGACCTTCCTACCCCCTAAGGAAGCTTGTCGGCTCTACTACGCCGCCGGTACCGATCGAAAGACCTTCAAAGGGAAAAGACGTGATGTTGAAAACGGTCGATGTTTCCAATGGCGTGCCGGTGCCAGACGTAACCGGCCTCAACATGCGCGAAGCACAAGCCACCAAGGACAAGCTCACGGAGCGCCTTCGCGAGATCAATGCTCAACCGAATGGGAAAAAGAGCCTAGAGCGCGTCGAGGTTCTCGCCCAAATGGCGGCGCTCGACAAGCACCTGGCCGCTCTGAAAGAGCTCGAAGCTGAAGAGCGCAAAATCCGGAACTTCGCCGGCCTGGAATCGCCTCTCGCCGAGGCGTGCGCCGCAACGCTCGACGCCGACACGTGGGCGCGTCTGGCGGCCGACGCGCTGACGCGGCAAAAAGAACGACTCCGCGCGGCGGCGGAACGTAAAGCGAAGAAGGCCGCGCAATGAACGAGCACGTGAAACGATCCCCGGACGGCGCTTGCGAGTGGTCGTGCGCGAGCGCCGCGACCGAACCGAAGTCGAAAGTGGCTGATCGGCGCATCTTTCGACTGTTCGTGTCCGTCGATCCTGATGACTCTACGCTTGTGACAATCGATGAGAGCCGCGTGACGAGCAATCTCCCGGGCGCCGTACGCACGGTCTCGGCAGAAAACCGCATGATCAGTTTGACGCCCGGCGAGTGCGAATGGCTCCTCTCGGTGCTGCCGCGCGCGCTCGATCATCTGCACAAAGCCATCAAGAAGGCGCAAAGCTCCTAAAAGAAATGGCCGTTGGAAGCGGGACACCAAGACACGCCAAAGCGCGGCGAAAGAGCTTGCCCGTCGCCGAGGGCGAGTACGATCCCGTCGCCGCCGGCGCCCGTTGCGACCTTTGCCCTCTACGCGGCAACACCGTCGTTCCTCCGGAATGGCCCAAAATCTCACCGACCGTCGTGTTCATCGGCGAGGCGCCCGGGAGAAAAGAGGAAATCGAACGCCGGCCGTTCCGCGGGATGACTGGGCAGTTCCTCCGAAGCTTGTGCCGCGAAGTAGACATCGATCTGCGCGGTGCGGCGCTTCAGAATGCAGCGCTTTGCAGATCTAACATCGACAAGGAGAATGACGAAGCGGCCGTCTGTTGCGCTCCACGGCTCCTTCGCGAGCTCGCGAAGTTCGACCCGTCCATCCCGCTCGTTACGCTCGGGAAGACCTCCACGCTCTCCGTGCTCGGCGTACGCAGCATCATGCACGCCCGCGGTTTCGTCTGGACCGCGCGGGAGGTCGACTCGTGGTCCGCTTGGCGCGAAGCGAAAAAGGCCAAGGAGCGGGGCGCGCCGAAGTGGAAACAGCTTTGGCTCAAAGCGCAAATCTACGAAGGACGACGCGCGCTCGCCGGCCGCACCGTGCTCCCCACTATTCACCCGGCGTTCGTGCTTCGTAGCGACACGTGGCAACCGATCCTGAAGATCGATCTCGACCGCATCTCACGCTGGTTGCGCGGCGATCTCAAGCGCTCTCACCTTCTTGACAACACTAAGTACGTCGTCGTGACGAAGCGTAACGACGTTATCCGCGAACTCGCCAAGCTGAAGGACGTGATCAGCGAAGACATCGAGACCGGCGAAAGCGCTGCCGGGAAAAATGACGGAGCGAACCCGAACCGGAACAGGATCTTGTGCATCGGGATCTCGGACGCTAAGCACACCGTCGTTATTTGGCCGTGGCGCCCAAGAGTGCACGTGCCGCTTCTGCGGAAGCTCCACGCGCGCGTAAAAACTATCGGGATGCACAACGGCTACTGCTTCGACCAAGTGGCGCTCATTCGCGACGGGATCCCGTTCGAAGAGATCGACGATAAGCTCGAAGACACGCTGCTCGCGCATCACACGTTCGCGAGCCACATGCCTCAACGGCTCGCGCACGTCGCGAGCGTGTTCTGTGATGTCGGCCCGTGGAAGATCGTTTTCAAGAAGGGCAAAGACGGCGCGTCGGAGAAGGGGCTTCCGCCTGAGAAGCTCGATCCGAAGGATCTGTGCAAGTACAACGCGATCGACGCGCGTGTTCAAGCGATGGTCTGGCTCGAGATGCAAAACGATCTGCGCTCCGAGCTCTCGGTGTACGCGGTCGACAAGGACAACGCTCGTTTGTGTCGAGGGATGATCATCGACGGCATCGCGGTCGATCTCGATCGGCGTGACGAGCTTCGAGCAGCGATCATCCTCAAGGAGGAGGACTTGCTGTTCAAGATGCGCAAGCTTCTCCGGCGCTCGAACTTCCATCCGATGCAGCTCTCGGAGGTGCGCAAGGCGCTTTTCAAGACGCTCGGGGCGCCGATCGCTGCGGCGGATCCAACCGAGAGCGGGTTGCCGAGCACGAGCCAGAAGACGCTCGAGCGGCTCAAGGAGCGCCCCACGCGTGCCGGGCAGTTCGCCGATTTGCTGCTTCAGTGGCGCGGGGCCGTGAAGATCAGAAGCACTTACATCGACTCGCAGGTACTCGATGTCTAAAGCTAACGGTAAGCAGAAGCTGTCGGCGATTGAAATCTCGGCACCGGGAGAAATAGGCCCCGTCGCTCGAACGCATTTCAATTGGAGGAGCTACGGCGCCGCGTCCGGCCGGTATTCGTGCCGCTTGCAATCGTGCCCGCGGGCCGAATACCTCAAGGACAAGAGCATCGTTCTCGAGACGCGCGTTCGAGAACTGTACGTAGCGCCGCCCGGATCGAAACTGGTTTACTTCGACTTGAGTCAAGCCGAGCTCCGCTTTTCTGCTTACCTTTCAGGCGACAAGTCTTTCATCGCAGCGTGTGAGTCCGGCGATGTCCATACCGCCACGGCGATGAAACTGTTTCCCGCCGACGCAGAGCTCATAGGACGTGATCCAAAGGGCGCCGGAAAACCGTTCCGGGACGTCGAGAAGAATTCGATCTTCGGGTTCATCTACTACGCCGAGCCGGCGACGATTTTCACGTTCGTGCGATCGAAGGGGCTTCCGGTGGAGTTTCGCGATGTGCTCGCGATGCACGACATGGTCCGAGAGACGTTCGCCGATTACTTTCGCTACGTTGAGCAAAACAAGCGTTGGACAGACAAGCACGGCTATCTGCGGTGCGCGCTTTCTGGGCGCATTTCGTGGCTTGGCTGGCACGCGGGTTACCCAGATGTCAGCAACCGCCCGATTCAGGGCGGTATCGCGTCTCTCATGAATGTTCGACTGCCGAGGATCTCACGCGCGTTACCGAAAGGCGCCCGAGTCGTCGCACAGATCCACGACGCGGCGATCATGGAGGTCCCGGAACGCCACGTCGAACGAGTAAAAGGGCTCGTTCAGGCGACGTGGAACGAACCGGTCGTTGTTCCGGCAAACGGGTTCGGATCGTCGACGCGGATCGAAGACGGAGCGAGGCAGTTCGTGATGCCGATCGATTTGAAGATCGGAGATCGGTGGAGCTCATTCGGATGAACGCTGAAGCTAGGCCGTTCGTAAAGTGGGCTGGCGGCAAGCGCGCGCTGCTTGATCAGATTCTAAAGCGACTCCCGACCAAGATCGTGGAATACTACGAGCCGTTTCTCGGTGGCGGCGCCGTGTTCTTCGCTCTCGCGAATGAAAAGCGTTTCGAAAAAGCGACGCTCGGCGACGCCAACAGCGAGCTTGCCGTAACTTACAGGACGCTCGCACGACATCCGGACGAGTTGATCGCCGAGCTTCAAGCTCTCGCGAAGAAGCACTGCGAAGACTTCTACTACACTGTTCGGGCTCGCAACCCGTACGATCTCGCGCTTCCGGCGCGCGCGGCGCGGTTGATCTATTTGAACAAGACGGGCTTCAACGGCCTCTACCGCGTCAATCGTAAGGGCGCGTTCAACGTGTCGTTTGGAGACTACAAGAATCCGACCATCTGCGATGATGACGCGCTGCGAGCTGCGGCGAAGGCGCTTGCAGGGGTCGGGATCTTGGATGTCGATTTCGAGGAGACAATGCTGACGGCTAGGCGCGGCGACGCAGTCTATTTCGACCCGCCGTACGTTCCCGTTTCGACGACGGCCAATTTCACGAGTTACTCCAAAGCCGGCTTCGGACCTGCTGATCAAGAACGCCTCCGCGACGTCGCTGAGAAACTCATCGCCCGCGGCGTGTACGTGCTCTTGTCAAACTCCGATACGCCGCTCGTCTGGAAGCTGTACAAGGGGTTCGAGCTCTCGGAAGTCCGAGCACGACGAAGTATCAATTCGAACGGTGGCAAGCGCGGCACTGTCGGCGAGCTGCTCATCAGTAGGAGATCAAAATGAAAGCGAAAGTGAGCGACGCATTAGTCTTCGGCATGCTGCTCGCGGCGTACGCGGTCGTGGATGCCGTGTGGGCCGTCGGCGAATGGGTTGATCACGCGAAGCAGTGCGTTCGCAGAGGATTTCGAGGATGACGCCGGGCCAGATCGCGTACGAGTTTTGGGCGGCAGCTTCACAGCATCCGCTTCGTCCGTGGAGCAGTTTGCCCGCAGGAGCTCGCGCGTTGTGGGAAGGCTTGGCGCAGGCTGTATTGAAAGCAAGGCCATGACTATTCGTCGATTGCAGTTCTTGATCGAAGCCGCCGGCATGCACCCGAAAGCTTGTTACGCCCTCGGGGATGAAATCGAGGCGGCGAAAGATCTCGTCGAGCTCGGGTTGATAGCCGACGTCGACGAGACGGATCCTGGATGCTTCGCGCTGACGCCGAAGGGCGAGCGGATGGCCCAATTTTTGGATGAACAACTGCTAGTCCAAAGTCGGCTTTGGACCGACTGATCAGATACGCTTTCGCGACGTACGAAGAAAGGATTTGATCCCATGACACCCCCGAACGCTTTGCGCTTCGCCGCCGATCTTCTCGATAACTGGGCAAAGTCCGGCGACGATCAGACGCTAGTCCACGCATTCGTCGATATCTGTATGATCCACGACAGCATGTTGGACCGCATGCAAAATCACCCGCAATACGCGGGCGTCCTCAAAGAAAGAGAAAACTCCTTTCGAGCCTACTCGAAACTCACCGAAGAGCGTGACGCGGCCGTCAAGCGGGCCGAGCAGGCGGAGGTCCAGCTCGCAGGCTGCGGCGCCGCCGCTTTGGGCGCTATCGCGCCGCACGCCGAAGAAGCTCAACCGGGAGACTACGGCTACTCGGCGTCGTACGCGGAAGTGATCAAGATCCGACGCGAGCTCGAAGCTCTCCGCGAGGGGATCTAATGATGCTGATCGCAATCGTCGTACTCGGGGCAATCGTGACGGTTGTCATAACTGGGCTCAAATACGCACGAGATATCGTGGAAGCCGCCGATGAACGAATGAACGCCAGCTTGAACGACGACGCCAGAGAAGCCGAGAATCAGGCTGAAGAGGAGGCCGAAAGGAAGCGGGAGGCAACGAGAGCTGAGAATCGAGCCCGAGAAGCCGAGAATCGGGCAAAAAAGGAGGCTACGGATCGCGTTCGAGCGGCCGAAAATCTGGCCGAAGATCGCGTCAAAGCGGCCGAAGATCGTGCCAGAGAGGCCGATGATTGCGCCGCAAAATGTCGTTTGATGGCGCACGATTACACAACGCGCGGCTACGCTTTTCTAGCAGAACAAAATCTGCGGATGGCCGAACTGCACGAAGCATCGGCCAGGTTGTTGAGATCCGGCGCTTTACACGCCGATCAAGTCGACGCTTGGATGATTAGCGAGCTCAAGCGCTGAACCGCGCTTTTTCCGCTTGCGCATCTTGCCGCCTCTTGCTACAGATTGGTCAGGATGACGCGATACGCAGCTCACGTGAACCGACGCGCGACCTCTCAGCAAGAGAGCGCTCGTGCCGATCAGGTACAAAACAACGCGGGCGGTTCCGTGTTCGCGCTCGACAAGTGGAAACGCCTGGATCGCTTTCTTATTCTTGGGGCCGACGGTGGCACTTACTACGTCAGCGAGCGCGAGTTGACGATCGACAACGCGAACGTCGTATTGGAATGCCTCGCCGAAGACGGTCTCCGGACGGTTCGGCGCATCGTAGAAATCAGCGACACCGGCCGCGCGCCGCGGAACGACCCGGCAATTTTCGCGCTTGCGATCGCTGCGGGTACCGGCATCGGCGTCGGCGGCTACGGCGGCACCGTCGCCGCGGCAACGCGGAAAGCAGCGCTCGAGGCGTTGCCGAAGGTTTGCCGTATCGGAACCCACTTGTTCCATTTCGCCAATGACGTCGAAGGCTTTCGGGGATGGGGCCCGGCGTTGCGCAAAGCAATCGCAGCCTGGTACGCACAACGCGAGCCGCGCGCGCTCGCTTACGATCTCGTGAAGTACCAGTCACGCGATGGCTGGGGGCACAAGGATTTGATCAAGCTGTCGCATCCTCAAGCGCCGACGGCGGCGCACAAAGCGGCGTTGGCATGGTCTGCACGCGGCGGTACCGAAAAGATGGGCGTTTCAACGCGGAAGAAGGGCGGCGGCGAACGCGGTACGATCGCCAACCGCGATGCTCTTCCGGCGATTATCGAAGCTTTCGTCGAAATTCACGCCGATGGCGTCGACGTTCGGCGAGCTTGCGAGCTGATTCGCGCTCATCGGCTGCCACACGAATGCGTCCCGAACGAGCTCAAAAATCGACCGGAGATCTGGGACGCGCTCTCCGAGCACATGGGGCTCACGGCGCTCATGCGCAATCTCAACAAGATGACGGCGGTCGGGCTCCTGAAACCGCTCTCCGACAAAACGCATGCGATTTGCTCGAAGCTCATTGATCCCAACGCCCTGTTCAAGGCGCGCGTACACCCGCTCGCGGTGCTTATCGCCCTCAAGACCTATTCGGCGGGTCAAGGCGCTCTTGGCAAGTTGACGTGGATTCCGAACCCGGAGGTCGTCGACGCGCTCGATTCGGCGTTTTACCTCGCATTCGAGGCGATCGAACCGACAAACAAGCGGCACCTGCTTGGCGTCGATTGCTCTGGCAGTATGACGGCTCCGATCGCGCGCTTGAACCTTACCGCTCGAGAAGGCGCGGCAGCGATGGCGATGGCGACGGTGCGGGCCGAAAAGCGTACACATGTGATGGGTTTTTGCGGCCAGTTCGTGTCGCTTCCGATCACGGCAAAGCAGCGCCTCGACGATGTCGTTCGAACCGTAGGGCAGGCGGGCTTCGGCCAAACCGATTGTGCGTTGCCGATGATTTACGCGGCGGAGCACAAGCTCGAAGTCGATTGCTTCTCCGTTTACACCGACAACGAGACGTGGTTCGGCAGCGTCCATCCGTTTCAAGCTCTTCGGGCGTACCGCGAGCGAACGGGTATCCCGGCAAAGCTCGTGGTCGTTGGAATGGCATCGACTGGTTTCACGATCGCCGATCCGACCGATGAGGGCATGCTCGACGTAGTAGGATTCGATTCCGCTGCGCCCACCGTCATCGCCGATTTCGCCGCCGAGCGGGAGGTATGCGGATAAACAGATTCGTGCTCGGAGCCGTTGAGGTTGGGTTACCCTTTTGGCGGATATCGTCCCAACTTCGTTTCTCCGCCCCGAGCCTATATTGAGAAGGTCCGAGCCGTTGCGGTTGGGTTATCCTGCAACGATTCCCCCAGTCGCGCTTCTCCGCCCGGGCCTTATTTTTTCTGAGACCAGATGGTGAAGAAAGAGATTTCACGTGGCGACGTTCTTCGGCTGGCGGCCGAAGCACAGCTCGATCCGAGGACGGTCAAGCGCGCCATCGAACGCGGCATCGAAAGCCTGCAAGCGGCCGTGGACAAAGATCGCCTTCGCGCCGCCGCGGCCAAGTTGAGGATCAAAGTCGAATGAACTTCTCTGGAGGTAACTCCAGTTTGGCGTACCCGCGGAGCGCGGGTGCGAAACACTCTTCGGAAGAAGAGGACAACGTCCGAAGGAAGCGGACGGCACGGGCGATCAAGCGCAAGCTCGAACGTCACGGCTCCGCATTGCCTCGGAAACCGGCCTTGCGCCGGAGCCCTCGTCTCAAGACGAGGCAATCGATCGTCATCATCGTTTCGCTTTCTACGAGAGCGCGAGCGCCGAGGTGCCGCGGGACATGGTTTCGAGCAATTTCGCTCGGATACGGCGACGTGGAGCCGATGATCTACGAACCGCTCGCAGATCGGCTTGCAAGTACGCGATTCGTCTACGTCGTCGGCAGGCCTGTCGAAAGCGATTCGACGACGACAATCGATTGTCAAGCTATACGTAGGTCGCGCCGAGCCGGTAATCGACGACCACGTCGAAAGCGATTCGACGACGACAATCGATTGTCAAAAGCCGCAGCCGGTCGACCTCCGCGTCGGTCCGGTCGTCGAAAGCGATTCGACGACGACAATCGATTGTCAAGCCGTTCATCGCGACAGACGCGCTCTCGACCGCGGCGTCGAAAGCGATTCGACGACGACAATCGGTTGTCAGTGTTCATCCCCGGCGTCGTCATCGACCGAGCGAGCGCAAGTCGAAAGCGATTCGACGACGACAATCGGTTGTCAGGACGAGCGTGACCTCGCGTGGGTCTACATTACGACTGTCGAAAGCGATTCGACGACGACAATCGGTTGTCAGGCCAGTTTGCCGACGATGCCGCAACGGCCGCTCTGCAATGGTCGAAAGCGATTCGACGACGACAATCGGTTGTCAGGGCTCGACCCTGGACTTGGCGAGCTGGTAGCCGCCCGTCGAAAGCGATTCGACGACGACAATCGGTTGTCAGTAGCAGCCGGGACTGTCCTGCCCAGCAGTTCAGGGAGTCGAAAGCGATTCGACGATGACAATCGGTTGTCAGAAGCGTCTCGCGATCTCGCGAGAGTTTCGAACACATCGTGTCGAAAGCGATTCGGTGATAGCGATCGATTTGTCAGCGCGTCCTGCGCAGGCGATAATCTCTGTTACGTACCCCAAGTAACGCCAAAACTCGCGCGGCGGAGCATCAAAGCGCATCCGCTGCGCGGCCTCGAGCATTCGCGCACGCTGATCGTCGGTCATGCGAACGTGATCGGCTGCGGCGTGACCGGCACCGCCAGCGCCAGTTGAAGCGTCTTGGTGAACAGCCCGCTCAAGAACGTTGGTGCCGGTATAGTCGACGGATCGAGCGGTGGATTCGGCGGGGGCGCCGCGACCTCGAGCGCGACGAATTCCCCGAGTGGTCCGCTAAGCTCGTCGTTGCTCGGCGTTCCGAACGTCTCGCTCAAGTTTTGTTGCGCAACCGCAAAGTAACTCTGCGGCAAATACACGAGCGGGCGGTCGATGAGCAATTGCGCTTCGTCGGTGAGCGCGACGAGAAAATCGAGTGCGGTCGCGTTCGCTTGTACCATCGGCAACGGCTCCGACAGCTCGGCGAGCGTGATTTGCCCTGCGCTGTTTCCGAAAACGCCGGTGCCGGTGAGAATGAAATTGTCGATGACGGCGATGTCGATGCTGCCCACCGCGAGCGGCACCGCAGCCGGACGTTTGCCGGTGAGTCCGACCGTTGCCGTAAACGGGCCCGCGCCCGTCGAATCGTGATAGATGAGCTCGACGGAGCGCGCGCCGTTTCCGGCCGGAATAGCCGACGTCGTCGCGACCCCGTTCGTATCGAACGGCGAGGTCGAATAGACCGCCACGTTCGTCACCGGCGTCGCTACCGTCTTGAATGCGGTCGTGTTGGATGTGATCCCGGAGTACGCGGCGGTGAGTACGATCTGCGTCGCGCCAAGCACCGTCGCCACTTCGTAGAAAACGCCAGGCTGCGAAAGGAATTGGATCAGATCACCCGATTGCAAATTCGGAATTTGTGTGGCCGTCGTCGCAACGCCGAAGAGGCCGTTGGCGACGAAAAACGATCCAGGCAGCGTCACTGCTTTGCGCAGTTCGTAGGGAAGTGTCGACGGCGTCGATGTATCGGGTTGGCAGGGAAACGGTGGAGGCGCTCCGGCGCCGGCCATGTTCAAAGTGAGCATCCGCGTAACGGTTGTTCCGCTCGGTGTCGTCACGTCGCTGTCGACGTTGAGCCCAAAAAATTGGCCGAGAACCGGATCAGTGCCCACATTGTCGTAGAGCGGCACTGCGGAAAGCGCCGCAGCGGCTTGCGTTGGCCCATAAGGGCTATTCGTCACGTCGACGGTCCAGGCGAGCACGATTTGGCTGGGCATGGGCTCAGAATACACCCGAAGGCGTCACGTCCTGCACCGTGCCCTCTACGTGGCTCGCAGCGCGCTTTGATCGACGCCTCGGACGACCTGGGGTCCGGTATCCGATCGAGCGCTCTGGAGCCGCACAAGCGCGGTGCTGGACACCGCCGCGCCTAGCGTGATAAGGTTGATTATCCCGCACGGTAGGATCTAGCGTGTCTGATAACCAGATAACCAAACACGCCGAGCACGCGCTCGCCAAAGCGCAAGAAGATCTCGTAGCGCTGGATAAGCGTGCGGAAGAAGCCGCCTATTCGGCAATCCCGGCGAACACTCGGCGGGCCTACGAGTTCGACTTGGCCTGTTTCGCGTCGTGGTGCGTCAGACACGGTGTCTCTCCGGCACCGGCCGAACCGCGAGTCGTGCGCGCCTACTTGCAGGAGCTCGCCGAGCGCGGGCGGGCCGCCGAAGACGTCCAAAGCGGCAAAGCTCGGGGCCCGATGGGGTACAGCGCGCTCATGCGCGCACTCGCGGCAATCTGCCGTAGCAATCAGAAAGCCGGGTACCCAAGTATTTGGAAAGACACGCTTATCAGATCGACACGGGAGACGCTGGCGATCACTAAAGGGAAAGCGCCGAAGCGGCAGAAGCGCGCGCTCAGCGGAACCGGCGAAGCACTTATCTTCCGCGTGTGCGACTTGATAAGCGATGATGTTCGCGGCATTAGAGACCGCGCGATGATTCTCGTCGGTTGGGCAGGCGGCGGTCGACGGCGGAGCGAAATCGCCGCCGCCCGGCGCGAGCACTTCGAAGACATCGAAGGCGGGATCAAATGGATGATTCCCCGCGGCAAGACCGACCAGGCCGGAGAGGGCTTCGTGGTGCTGTTATCTCCAGGAAAAGACGAGCGATACTGCCCAGTCCACGCACTGCGCCGCTGGCTCGCCGTTTCGAAGATCGAGCGTGGGCCGGTGTTCCGCGGCGTCGACATGGTCACCGGCGAAATCATGGCGGCAGCGATCGCCCCCGAAGGGGTAGCGCGACGCGTGCAGCACTACGTGAAATTGCTCGGCCTCGACCCTGCGGACTTTGGCGGCCATTCGTTGCGTAGTGGGTTCGTCACTACGGCGCACAAGCTCGGTCGAAAGCTCCCCGACATCATGGAATCGACTGGACATCGGACGTCGGTTCAGGTGCTCGGGTACATCCGCCGCGAAGGCCTCGTCGAAGAGTCCGCCGGCCGTGGACTTCTGGACGAAGCGTTGTCACGTCAAAAGGGAAGCAATGTCGAAAAATAGATCGATCTGTCGTCGCTGTCATCGTCTGCGCGCTTTGGACGCGAGTCGCCACTGCGTCGAATGCCTCGAAACGCTGAAAGCGCTCGGGCGCCCGCGACGGGCAGACGTCATGAGCGCCCCCGAGAAAGAAGAGCCGCCGATCACCGAGCGATCAAGCGCGACGCCGACGCTTCCGCCGCCGGCGACTCCGGGAGATCCCTGCGGAATTGGAGATTTGGATCGATGAGTAATGACTACGAAATCCACGAGCTCTCATTCAAATGCATGCACCCAGTGGGCAAACGCTTGCCTGGATCTGGGTATTGCTACATTCATTGTCGGGATTGTGGCGAATATCTCGGGGTGATAATCTCCGAAGAGCGCGCCGAGATGTACCGCCAGAGTCTACGGGATCATGTGAAGTGGAAGGAGTACGCGCAAATGGGGACGAAGGTGGAAGGCGAATGACCGACTACGGGATCCGCGAGCTCTCGGAGGATATCGCGTCGTGCCGGATAGCGTGAAACAGTGGCAAGCGTTGATGCCGTCACGTGTCAGCGGTTGGATCGATTACCGGACAGCGCACGCGATTTTCGATGACCGCCTCAATTGGCCGGAAGGGGCGTACTTCGATCTCGAGGATGTAGATCTCGAGAAGGGCGTCGATCTCGAAACGGGCGTGTACGTTCTCCCATGACGACGAAGTACAAGAAAGTCCGCTCGGCGGTCAGCGACACCGTCCTCGAACTGCGCAATCACACGGCGGCGTTGGAACGGCTCTCGGACTTGATCGAGCTCGCCGACGTGCCGCCGGAACGCGGCGGTTACCATTTCTCCGAATGGGAACGTCAGTTTATCGGAAACCTACGCGAGTTGGATCCTCCGATATTTTCGCCGGAACAACGCGCGAAGATCGCGGAGATTTGGCATGCGGCCGATCTCCGAAAACGTCTCGAGATCGACGAGAAGCCGGCGAACCTGTTCTCGAAGTTGTCGCCGCAACGGCAAGACGAGCAGCTTGCTCGCGCGGCGCGCGTCAAGCTCCCGTGGGAGAAATGATCGACGCGAAGCAGAAAAGTTCGATATTCTTCGATTCATGCCGACTTGGTTCCCCTACGCTCTCGCCGCCTCGGCGGTCGTCTTGATTGCCGCCGGATCGCGCTCCGGTTGGAAGCCATCCGGTTCTCAGCCCAAGCAACCTCTTCGATGGCCGTGAACAAACAGCCTGAACCCGGAGACATTCTGCTCGGTTGCGCGCACGCGCCTGATCCGCACGACGGAGCGCACATTTTTCGCGCCGAGTGTGTGTTGTTTCGTCCGAACGGCAAAAACGAGCGCTCGAAATGGATCGTACTCTGCGATGCGTGCTTTCAAGAGCACGTCGTCCGCTTGGGAGGCCGGCCGTCGGACGCGTCGCTCGCGTTCGAGGTTGTCTGGGGCGAAAACGAACCGCCGCTCGTGTTCGAACAACCCTCCTAGCTAGTCGCTGCACAGGGGCGCGCGCTGATCGCGCCGTTCTCGATCTCGAACAGGTAAAACACTCCGTCTGGGCCCATCACCGTAGTCGGCTGCCCCTTCGAGATGTTGAGCGCGATCCGAGCGGCAGTTTGCATCGCCGGCGGTACTTCGACGGGCGCGCCCCAGACGTTGCAGCTCGGCGCCGATGACGGCGCTTTCGGCGACCATGGGACGCCCCACCACCAGCCGGGCGCGCCGCGCGGCACGAACTGTGATGGACGAGCATGCGGGGCGCCCCCGCCGCTGTGATGCGCGTGTGGTGGGGCACCGACACCGGATTGCATCTTCGGATAGGGCCCATACGACGCCGCCGGCGAGGTGCCGGCTCCGAGGGCGCCGACTCCAGACTTCATTTTCGGATAAGGCCCGTAAACGTACGGCGACGGCGCCGATGGAGGAGGCGGCTTGGCCGCGGTCGGACTACGGGTCGGCTCCGATGGTTTCGGCGCGGCTTTGGGCGGGGCCGGCGCGGCTTTGGGCGTGGCGGGCGGCGGCGGCGACGCTTGCACTTTTTGCAGTTGAGCCTGTTGATCGGGCGTGAGTTGCGCGAGCTGCTGCATGCTCACGTAGTTGGCGAGCTGTTGCTGCTGATCAGGCGTCAATTGCGCAAGCGACTGGAGCGCCGATTGCGTGACGACATCGTTCAACCACGGATAGTGCGCAGCTTGAGATTGGAGCGCGGCGTCGAAGCCTTGCAGGACATCGCCGGAGAGCTTCGCGCGCATCGCGCGCACTTGAGCTTCGTTGACGCCTTGGCTCGCCAGAAGCCCGGAGGCGAGCTGTAGCCCTTGCCGTGCGCTGTCGCTTGGAAGAATTTGAGCGAGCGAGGCCAAACCCGGCGTCGACTGGATAGCCTTCGTTCCGGTGTCGAGGATCTGTTTCGTCTCCTGCGGCGTCAGATTTGCGACGGCCGCATTGAGCGCGCCTTGAAGCTGCTTACCGGTCGAGACCGCGATGCCGATGTCGAAGGCTTTCTGCGCATCGGGTGAAGAGAGCGCCGCTCGAGCCGTATCAAACGCCGCTTTGGTGATGTTCTGACCGCTCGCGACTTTCTTGGCGAGCTCGAAGCCGGTCGTGGCGATAGCTCCGCCGGGGATCGCCGAGGCGATCGCATTCTCGAGCGCGGCGTCGATCGGTTTGCCTTCCGCGAGCGCGGCACCGGCCCCGATGACCGCTGCGATGCCGGTGCCTAGACCGGGGACAAGCGAGACGACCGTTGCGGCGTACGGCGCGACCGCGCGGACAGCCCCGAGCTGAGACTTTGCCGCATCGAGCAATGCCTGGTCGATACGTTGGCCTTCGGCGAGATGGGCGACAGCCGTGATCGGGGAGGCGGCTGCTGTGATGACGGGGCCGAGAATCGGGATCTTCGCGATGAACGAAAGCGGCCCGAGTGTCCATTGTGTCGTCGTGTGGACCCCAGCTTTCGCCAACCATGCGTGGGTAGCGCTGAGTATCGATTGCAGATCCTTTTTGCGGCCTTCGGTTGACGCCCAAAAAGGATCGTTCGGGTTCTGAAGCGTTTTCAACGCACGACCGTCAGTCGGAAGACCGTACTGTTGCAGCCGTCCGTATCCGTGCGCGTAGGCGGCTATGGTGAACGCAGGGATCTCGAAACGGCCTGACTCCGATTCGAATTCAGACGCGAGAGTAGCTCGCATCCATTGAGGGTGCGAATCGATCAGCTTCTTGAGATCTGGTCCTAGCGCGGCCATACCGGAAGTCTATCACCGCCCATGCGAGAATCGGCGGATTCGCGCGCACGGCCGCGAAAATCTTCGCGGTTTTTCCTCTTATTGGACCGTGCCCGATCCGAAGAAAAGACTGGTCGCACCGTCACCGGTCAACGCGATAAGCTGCGCGATCCATCCGTTCTGTTGAAGCGTCTCGCCCGCGACAGTCGCCGTCTTGTCGCCCGTAGCTCCGGCGTCTACGGCTAGCGTGGCGATGCTGTTGACGCCGTCCACGTCTGTCAACCTGGCTGTCATTCCGCTGGGCAGCGTCGCGTCGTTGTCGTATCCGCCGAATATCCAAAGTAGCTGAGACGAATTCAACGGGACGGTGATCCCCGTTCCAGTGGCCGTGCTCGAACTCGAAGAGGGGCCACCGCTATTGTGCGACGTCGCCACGATGGGTGCGCTTTTGCTGGCACCGCTGAACACGATGCATCCCAAGTTGGTGTACGCCGAGGCTCCGGCGTCGTTGTTGCTCACAGTTACGGTATAGTCGCCGCTCTCGCTGGCCGCCAACTTGGTGAACACTTCTACATTGATCTGCAAGTCAGACACAGCGCCAGCGCAGACGAAGTTGTACGTGGTTTTGAGCCGGCTCGTAAATCCGGCCGGAGGAGTGCATGTCACGGTCCCCGGCGTAGTGCTCGTGTTGTCGTTGTAGTACCACGCCACTAGCACGATGGTGTCCCCGTCCACGATTGTGCCCGGGGTGACGGTTTTATTGTCCCCTAGCCCGCTATCCGTTGCCGACCGAAACGTAACTGTAGACATTTTTACTCAGGGTCACGACGTTGTGCCGGCCGCGAAAAGCATGGCCCCCGGGAACAGCTCCGGATCTGGATCGCTCGGATCGGTGGTGAGCGTCCCATGAACGGTGAAGTTGCCGCCTGTTCCGGTGTTGGTTCCTGGGCTGGTAGCGTTAGCCAGATCCAAGTAGGTATCGTTCGTTCCGGATGGAGCTATTAAGTTCTGAGAGACCGCCAAGAGCGTTGCGGCCGACATCGCTGTCGTCTGTACGAAGAAACTGCGTATGTTCGTGTTGACGGCGGGTCCGCCACCGTCCCAGAAAACATTGAAGTTCGTGAACCCGGTTATCTCACCGCCCACGTTTTGCGGAGAGCTGGATAGCACAGATTGGCCTTCTTTACGCCAATATACAGTGTACACATTCGTGCCGCCGACGTGCACGATAGCGAACCATACCCAACCCGTGTAACTTCCTGACGCTATAGCGACCGGAAAGTTAGCCCCATTGTATATGAATACGCACAAGTCTGTGGCGAGTATTTCGGCGGTATCGCAACCAAAACCGTTGCCGGCCCCATTGGAAACGCCGAACACTTGGGTAAACGAGGTTGCGTAGGAGTTAACTCTGCACCAGCAACCTAATGTAAAATCGGCGCTTCCGGATGGGAACGTCGCCCCTCTGGACAAGTAGTTGGCCGTAGAGGTCGATAGAACGGACATGTCATTGCACTAGTGTTACTGACGACACTTGCATTGTCTGCGGAAGCGTTGCCGGGTTGATCGTCCCGCCGCTACCGCCAAGTGCGACGTTCAAGATCAAAAACATCGGGAAGTCTGGCACCGAAGTGGTAACCGTGCATGTAACCGCCCCGTCGATCAGATAGACCAGCGATCCGGCTGTCCAGTTCAACCCATAGGTGTGCCAATTCGTACTGACGTCTGAAGTGCTCGGGTAGCAACCGGAATTGTCCCCGGACACATGGATCTGTTGATTCACGTGCGTCAGATTGCTGCTGAGTATCTCTGCTATGTCTATCTCGCCGCCTCCGCCCGTGTCACAGGGGGGCGCATCAGGATCCGTATGAAACTCCGATTGGCATGGCTGTCCTAGCATCCATATGTCCGGCCACGGTCCTGCGCCGCCTGTAAATTTGGCGCGAATCCGCAAATCTCCGTACTGGAAAGAAAACGTGTTCCAGAACGACAACCCCGATGTGTATGAGTAACCCGGTTGCGAAGTGTCACTTTTGACAGTGAGATTCAACAGGCCGCCGGACAGCGTAACGTTACTAGCTAAGTAATACTGCTGCTCTCCGTTTGCTATATCGGGGATCCTGTTGATGATCGCCCAATCCGAATCGATCAAATCGAAGCCGTACCAGATCCGCCTCGACAGCGTTAGGCTGTTGTGTGTGCCGCCGATGTTGGACGGCTGCCCAGTACATCCGATCAAAAACAACGCTAGCGTGAGTATCTTGTTCATGCGAACCCTGTTGTTCCGGCGCCCCAATAGTTCGTCCCATCGTAGTAAAACGACGCTATGTTCACCGCACCTACCGTGGTGACCCAAGATGGTTGCGCGCCTGCCGCCCACTTTACCGACGCCGGCCATGTGAGCGTATATCCTCCGGCGCCCCCGTAAACCAATCTGACTTGCACGTGTCTGCTGTTTGCGGGGGCCGTAAACGTGAATGTGCAATTTCCCGTAACCGTCGTGACGTGATTGGGGCCTGTAGTAAAATTGACGGTAAGCGCTGTGCCCGAGTTGCCGTCATTGACCTCGTTGACGATAGACGAGGGCCCGGTTGCCCCCGTTGGGCCCGTCGCGCCGGCGCCGGTTGCACCGGTAGGCCCGGTCGCGCCGGTGTTGGTGGCGCTTCCCGCCGAGCCGGTCGGACCCGTCATTCCGGTCGGACCGGTCACGCCGGTTGCGCCCGCCCCTGTCGGACCCGTTGCGCCGGTCGGCCCCGTAGCGCCGGTTGCGCCGCCTGCCCCTGAGCCGGTCGGACCGGTTGTCCCCTGAGAGCCGGTCGGCCCCGTCGCGCCTGTCGCGCCCGCCCCGGTCGAACCCGTCGGCCCGGTGTTCCCGGCCGATCCGGCAGCGCCGGTGGGGCCGGTCGGACCCGTCCCGACTGCGCCCGTAGGGCCCGTCGGGCCGGTTGCCCCCGATCCGGTAGGGCCGGTCGATCCCGCTGCACCGGCGCTTCCAGTAGCCCCCGTCGATCCGGCACCCGTTGCGCCGGTGGGCCCCGTAGCCGCCGATCCGATAGCTCCGGTAGGCCCAGTTGCGCCGGTGTTACCGCTACCGGTAGGGCCGGTCGAACCGACTGCCCCTGTCGAGCCGCCGGCGCCTGTAGGCCCAGTCGAGCTAGGGCCAGTCGCGCCGGTCGGGCCGATCGCCCCCGTCGAGCCGGATCCGCTGGCGCCTGTAGGTCCGGTCGCACCGGTGGCGGATGCGGCACCAGCCGGTCCGGTGGGGCCCGTCCCGATTGCGCCGGTCGGACCGGTTGGGCCGGTCGCTCCGGTCCCGGACGCCGTGCCCGGCGGCCCCGTGTATCCTGTCGGCCCGGTGCCGCCTGTCGCACCTGCCGGCCCGGTGGTACCGGAAGGTCCGGTGCCAATCGGCCCGGTTGCGCCGGTTGCCCCTCCAGCACCGGTCGCGCCGGGCGCTCCGGTGCTGCCGGCTCCGGTGGGGCCAGTCGCGCCGATGGCCCCCGTCGGCCCGATACTGCCGCTTGGCCCTGTCGCGCCAGTGCCGCCCGCACCAGTGGCACCGGTTGGCCCTGTTGAACCTTGCGCGCCTGCCGCGCCGGTAGGGCCGCTGGCGCCCGTCGAACCTGTCCCAATCGGCCCTGTCGCACCGGTGGGCCCGCCCGCGCCGGTGACGCCCGGGCTGCCAGTATTACCGGTAGGGCCAAAGCTGCCGGTCGGGCCCGTGCGCCCCGTCGGACCGGTTGCGCCGGTATTGACAGCCGTACCCGGAGATCCCGTGGGGCCCGTCGATCCAGTCGGGCCGGTCCCTCCTGTCCCCCCAGTCGAACCGCCGCCGGTACCGCGTCGGGCCAAAGCAGATTCGGCGAGCTCTTCGATTCGGCCGATACGCGATCGGGTGATTGGACTTCGAGCCATCGTTTTGAACTCCGATTCTACATGAACGGTCAATGCATCGGATGCGATCGTCTAAAAACGTTGCGGTTCCATGCGGCATATCCAGCGATCGCCGTCATGCCGAGAACGGCAATCGTCGCGAGTACGGGCGCCCCTTCCGGCTTTTTGGGCGACGAGACGAGCTCGAACGCGTAGCTGCTATCAGGCACTTCGACGACGCCATTCGCGCGGCTCAACACAGCGCGCATGTGCGCACGCACGTCGCCGACGGTGATGGCGCCTTTGCCGTTCGAATCGAAGGTTTGATTGGCGGCGTACTCGGGCGAGCCGGCAGCGAACATGACAGTGCTATCGGGCGCGCCGATGAGGTTCGCTTGGCCGAATGACGCGAGCACGTAGTCTTCGATCTGTTGCGGGATCTTACGACCGAGTGTCGACGCAAAAAAGCGTTCGACGAGCGGGAGCTGCTGCTCGGCGGTCATGGCGCGGATCTGGGCCGTCGTCGTGCCCAGACGGTTCGCCGTCGATTCGATGAACTGGATCAAGCCGCTCGCCGAACCGTTCGGATTCTTCGCCGCCGGATTGAAACCGCTCTCTTCACTGATAACCAGCGCGATGCCGTTCGGATCCCATCCGTGTCGCGCAGACAGATCGGCGAGCCCGCGCAAGAACGTCGGAGTGACGGTCTGGATCCCGGGCAGCGCTAGCAAGTACGTGGACATTCACAGGCCTATTTGGCGGCAGTAGTAGCGTATCAAGGAGGTCGCTTGAACCGGATCCCTGTACGTGTTGTCGACGTACCAGGCGCGGAGACTAGCGAGCGATTTCAAAACGTTATTCGTCGCGTAGATACCCCATCTTGCGGCGTCTAAAGAGACGGCCCCGCTAACAGCCAAAGCCGAGGAGATAGGCGCGCCGTTCAAGCTCCAGTACAAGCTAGTCCCATCGTATGCCGCATAAACGACAAATGGGTCAGAGCCGGGGTCGCCCAGCGGTATTAGATCTACGTTCCCGACGTCGTCACCGCGCTCGAACGTCAATGCCGTAGTGTGCGCCGCACCATAGACGATCTCTATGTGAGAGATAGGGCTTAAGTTATTGCCTATAGAAAACAGCCTCGCGTTTGCTACGGGCGCTCCGCCGACAGCCGACTGCGCAGTTATCACGAATGTAAACGGCCCTGTAAGATTAGCGCCGAAACTGTATGAGATAAATTGATCCGGTGGCGGTGTCGGTCCGGAGGCGGAATATCCTAGGCCCCTTCCGGCGAAATTCCTGAAATATGTCTGATTGCTCGGAATGCAGGTTGTGTTTCCGACAACCGGATTCCAGTTCAATATCGGATCTCCGTCGTCGCTCCCGGACGCGAAAGTCAGGTTGCTTCTGTCGCACTGGTACACGGCCAGAGGTTGAGCGTCCTTTTGATAGAATGGCGCTTTCTCCAGCCCAACCACTTCGATGAAATCGTATTTCATCGTCATGGCGGCGCCGCCGGTTGCGGGATTGACACTATGTAAACCATAGAGTTCAACGTGCTGTGCGCCGCGCTGGACGTCACGTAAGAGAAAACTAGGTTGTTGCCGAAAACAGTGGTTGTTATCCAGTTGCCGATTAACAATGAAGTGTTGATGTTGCTGACGGGTGCGGGCCCTTTATCCGTACCGAGCTGTGTCGGAGCGCCGCCGTTGATGCGGTAGTAGGTCAGATAGGAGATCCACTCCGCCTTGTTCCCGGGCACGTCTACCGCTTCGAAATAGGCGTAGATTCTGTATACGGTGTTGTCGGATAGCGGGATGGTTACGACCGGCGTGGTGGCAGCGCTGTTGGTGTTAATGTTCGTCGGACCGTATACAGGTCCAATCTCGGGGCCTGTAGCGCCTGTCACGCCGGTGGGGCCGAATGATCCCGTCGGGCCTGTTGCGCCCGAGGGCCCGGTCATACCGGTAGGCCCTTGTACCCCTGTGCTGCCCGTGGCGCCCGAAGGTCCTGTTACTGTGCTCGCCGGTCCGGTAGGGCCGACGTCTCCGGTAAACCCAGTGGGGCCGGTTGCTCCGGTGCTCCCGGTCCCGAAGGCGCCAGTCGCGCCAGTGCTACCGGCTGGACCGGTAGGCCCCGTAGAGCCAGTGTTCGCCGCGCCGCCGCCAGGGCCTGTGCTGCCGATCGCTCCGGTCGGGCCTGTAGCGCCCGTATTCGTAGCCGCCCCGGGCGGCCCCGTTGATCCGGTAGGGCCCGTCGCGCCGGTCGGCCCAGCCGATCCGGTCGTACCGGTACCGCCCCCTCCGCCGGGTAGACTGCGCTCCGCATACGTTTGAGTGGCGTATCTCCCTTTGCCGATTACGAAGGACATGTTGAGACGAACCTCGCTTCTCCGTCAAATTAGAGCGGGGTTGAAAACGTGAATTACGGCGTCCAGGCGGACCTGAACGCTCGAACTGCTCGGATTCTTGGTGCCGAGTACCGTCATGACAACGGTATGATCTGCGCTGTCCAACAACCCAGAATCCCAAAGATGCGCGTTGCGCGTAGTGCCCGAAGGTGTATAGGGATCCACGGTCACAGGGGCGTTACCGTCAAGAGACACAGAAAACTGTCCGACATCAGGGCTGGTCGTCCCTGTTATCATGATCCTCCAAGACTTCTCACCGGTAAATGTAATTGAATCGCCGGCAGTCGATGACGTCTCTTCATCATAGTCGTACGCCCCGTCAATTTGCGATCCGTCGTTCGTGGCGCCGGGAGTCGGCCCGGCTGTAACCCATCCGGTGCCAGAATGCGCCACAGCGCCGCCGGCATTGGATAGGCTGCAATAGTAAGTATATGACGTCGGTATTGGGACTTTTCCTGTCTCCCAACCTACCGCGTCGAGATAGCGCGAATAACCCGTTTCTGGGGCCGTCTCTTGCGCTGACAGCATGCCGCCGCCTTCTGAGATCTCGTCCCAACTGTATATGCAAGTAAGAACGTTTCCGCTAAACGACAGTGAACTGCGGAGTGATCGGATCAGTTCAGGTTGAGTCGGCTCATCTATATAGGCGGTAACTTGTATGGGTCTTCGGTCGTTTTGGAAGCCCCACGATACGCATGTGTACCGCCCCAATATGCCGGGCCAGTCTACTTGATCGGCCGAAAACATGGTGGAGAACGGATGCCGCGCCGAACCCGACGGTAAGTTCGGATCGGGCCCGTATACCGTTTCTCCGGCCATGCTGTAGGTACTAGCCGTGCTGTTAGAGTGCCCGGCGGAGATCGCGAACATCGCGCCTCCTGCCGCAGCGACGATGTCGTTGTAGCGCGCCAGGGACATGTTCGTAGACGTCGTCATGACACCGAAAAAGAACACGACCGGCATGCCATTGAATCGGACATATTGCGGATCCGAAAACAGCGATGTCAAATCCGCGATGATGGCCGCCCACTGCGGTGATGCTAGATCGTAGTTAGAAATGTCGGCGTTGGGCTCGAACGAGTACCCCGGAAGTAGTGTTAATGCGAACTTGATCTTGTCGTGGTATTGGCTCGCTATGTAGGCTCGAAGCGGCGCATTCTGCTTCGAGGCCTCCGATGTATATGGGGCGATAGCGGACAGCGGGGGGAAATAGTCGAAGAACCACGATATGCCGGACCGCGCGGCCATCAATATTTCCGAGTCCACAATCGATTGCGTGTCGACCGGAAATATTACGTCGTTAGACCAGCATCCGAACTTGGTACCGCCTACTATCGGATACGCAGGCCACCCCACAGGCTTTCTGTAGTTAAACTTGTACCAGAGCCCTGGTTTATCCCACGGCTCATCGTCGGGTATACCCCACCCATCCCATCTTATTAGGCCTACTATCGGGTCTATTGCTTTTCAGAGTAGGCCCCCGAGCGATTACCACTTGCTCAGGGGCCTACTCAGCCAACCCCGGGTACATAGCTGCTGCCGCCGCCGACATGGCTGACAGCTCGGACGAAGATGGTTTGTCGGTAAACACCAACAATGCATATACATCGCAGTTCGCTTCGAATCCGGCGATCACAGCGCCAATATTGATACCGGCTCCAGGATTCGCGTTACCTAAATTAGTGCCTGTCGTCGTGGTAGCGCCGACCTTCAAATAGTCGGAAGTGCTGTTAGTGAACCAAACTTCGATCTTGGTTGGCGTCCCCACGGACATGCCACCGTTATCCGGACCGAAAGTGCCGTTGTACGCGGCTAATTTGGGCGTCCCGGTGTGCGGTTGGACTTGAGTGGTCCCCGCACCGGTGCCGAAAGGCCCGTGGCCTGCAACCCATGTCTTAATGTTGCATATGCACCAGATGAACGTGTGCGTGATCCCCGGAGACGGGAGATCTAACGTCGGCTCATTCAATAGGTCATCGACGCCGTCGAAACTCAACGCGGTGTGCAGCCCTAAACCGTCGGCGACTATTGCCGGCCGTTTTGTGCTAGTAGCTTGCGCCGCATTCGTCGAGTTTTTCCCGTCAGTCCACGAGTTGCAGTGCCCTGATCCGTCGTCGCTGACCCCGAAATCGGATTGCCACGCCCGCAAACATGTAACTGACGGTGCGAGTGTATACAACACTTCACCGATGTTCACTGCCGTCGGTAATGAATCGGTATGTTGCGCGCCGCGAACCGATCGCGCTACGAGCGTGTGATTCCCGTCAACGATTCCGGTTGGCGTCCAACTCTGCGAGTAGGGCGCCGTCGAATCGGTTGCGACTACGGTCTCACCTATTCCGGGATCCAGCACCCAATCGATACGATCGATCGTACCGGCCACTGTCGCAGATACCGTAGTGGCGACGCCATTGAAAAGCGGAGCATTCAACGGGGCCGTCAACACAGGCTTTGGCGGCCCTTGATCCGGCGATCCGCCGGTAAAGAACAGTCCGGGGCGCATTTTACGCGAACCCCAAGGACGGGATGCCGAAATAGGCCGCCCCATCGTACCACAAAGAAACGATATCGATCCCTCCGGCTGTCGTCGTCAGCGTCGGCACGGTCCCGCCGACCCATTTGATGGTTGGCCACGTGGCGAGTCTGGATCCTACCCCGTCTTGCGTGAGTTTGATCTGAAGCCATGACGGGCCGACAGGGGCCGTGAACGTGAACGTGCAATTGCCGGTCAGAGTGATCTTGTGGACCACGCCCGCAGACCAATCGATAGTCGCCGCTGTCCCGGATGAACCGTCATCGACGACCGGTATCGAAGCGTTGTTGTTCGGCCCTGTGGCGCCGGTCGCGCCGAGCGCGCCTACAGCCCCGGTAGGGCCTGTCGAGCCGATTCCAGTCGGTCCTGCCGGTCCGGTATTCCCGCTTGGCCCAGTGGGGCCCGTCCCGATCGCTCCGGTCGGACCGGTTGGCCCGGTAGCGCCAGTGCTCGATGCCGTCCCGGCGGGGCCGGTAAAACCGGTCGGACCTGTGACACCTGCCGGTCCGGTAACGCCTGTGCCTTGAGCTCCGGTCGCACCGGTAGCGCCTTGAGCGCCGGTTGGACCCGTGCGCCCTGTAGGCCCGGTCGCACCGGTGCTCCCAGTCGAACTGCTGCCGGTAGCACCCGCAGCCCCAGGCGATCCTGTTGGGCCGGTTGCGCCCGTATTCGTCGCGGTGCCCGCCGGCCCGGTTGCGCCGGTCGGCCCGGTAGGCCCGCCGGGGCCAGTGACGCCGGTCCCGCTACCGCCGACAGTAGGCGGCCTCTCCGGGTAAGTTTCGGTCGCGTAGCTCCGTCGCCCAATAGTTCGTGCCATCGAAAAAATGACCTCTGCTTTCGACGGCCGTGAGCTACACGGCCACCTCTCTTTTGAGATTGGCCGAACCGGTTGCGGGCGCGCCCGTGGCGGACGGGCGCGAAGCGGCGCTCGAGGCGCTTACGGCTACGGCTTGCACAGCCTCGAGTTTACAGAGGCACCAATCGACTGTCGACGATGCTCGGATCGAAGAAAGCGAGGTGTGCAGAGGCGTCGTTCACACCGAAGCTAGCAACTAGCTTTTTGCCATCTCGCGCAAGACCCGCGCAAAATTCAATACCTACACGGGAAAAGTAGAACAAGTCGCTGACAGCAGTAATCCGGAAGTCTTCAGTGAGCGCGACGAAGCGATGCAAATACACGCGCTCCGGCCGCCAAGCGACTTCGTGCACGAGGCATAACCACCCGTCTCCGTGTCGGATAAGTTGAGAGCCACCCCGGAAATCGACGAGCCGAGCGGGTGCCGTGTGTCGTGCGATCTCGACGGTCCGCTCGCCGACATCGGATGAACCACCGACGGGCGAATAGCATCGAATGGCGATGGTCGGATCGCACCAGTACAAGAAGGATCCCGGACGGCCGGCGATCGGCATCCAGTTTTTCTGCGTCTTGTGCCCCTCGTAGTCGCGGATCGGCATGATTGCATCGACGCGTCTCTTCTCGTCGAGCCGGCCAATGATCATCTCGCAGCGGCCATCGACGTTGTCGGAGAGGTCGCGTACCGTCGCGGACACGAAGTACGAATCGGCGCTCGACCACAAGCGACAGTCCTCGAGCCCCTCGACGGGGAACTTGCTGCGCGGCGTGCCGGTCACGTCTTCGATCAGCGTCGATCGAATCGGCCGCCAGCTTTCGTCCATTTCGACGATGTAGTTGCGCGTTCGGATGATCCCGCTGCCGTCGATTGTCGGGTACTCACCGTCAACGACGACGTAGTTGACCGTCCGAACGAGCGCCAACCGCGCCTCCTTCTCGACGAAGATCGAGGGGTTCATCGGCGCCCAACCGTCGCCCGGTTTCCAGTCGATCTCTCGAATCTCGGCCTCGAAGAGCGTAGCCGCCGACTTCGCGTAGAACGTAAAGTTTCGGCGCGCTTCGTTTCGGATGAAATCGTCGCGATGGAGCGTGAGCTCGGTGCACGCGCGATATCCCGCTTCGCGCCGCTCCGGGATTTTACTGTGGTACCCGGTAATGGCGAGCTCGCGCTTGGCCCCGAAGTCGTAGACGTTCAATTCCATGAAGAGCATCTCGTCTGCCGGCTTGGTTCGAATGAACGCCTCGGCGATCAAAGCGGCCGGGTCGTTCTTCCCTTTTTCGCGGTAGTACGTGGCGAGCAAATTGAGTGCTTCTGCGCGCCAAGGACGATAGTTATACGCTTCGAAGCACGCTTCGATGAAGGCCGGCTCGTCGCCGAGATCTTTCAAGCAGATCGCGATCCCGTAGTACGAGTACCAGATCTCCTCGTCCCACCCGCCACGTTCGATGCGCTTCTTGTACCAGTAGATCGCGCGGTGCGGTCGATCGGACTCGCGATACGAGTTCCCTAGATAGAACATGTACCGCTCGTTGTTCGGTTCTTCTTGCAAGCCATCGAGAAGTAATCGGATGTCCCGCTCCGTCTTGTCCGACTTGCTCCCGCCATCGTTGCGGTCGTCGATGGTCAAACTGGTGATCGGTGCGTATTCGACGCCTTCGACAGAGAGGTGTTCATGGGTGACTCCGACGTAGCAAGCGGGAACGTCGCGACGCAGGAGGCGCGTGTTCGGGTTCTTGAGCGTTCCGGCGTATTGGATGATCTTATATGCCGGAGCGACGAGCGCGCTTTTGTCGAGCGTCCCTTGAAGCACCATGTCGGCGTCGATGAGCAACGCGTAATCCCAATCGGGGACAGAGCGCGCGACGCGGAGGCCCTCGTTTCGGCCGTGAGCAAAGTTTTTGAACTCGATCCGTTCGAGCTTCCCCGGTAGCGGATACTGTTCGAAAAACTTCGTGATCAGCTCGGCCGTGTTGTCGTCCGATCGGCTGTCGATCGAAATGGCCCAAGCGTCGATGAACGGGAGCGCGGACGTCAAACAGCGTTCGATAATCTTGCTCTCGTTTCGAACATTCATCACGAGACAGACACGCGGGATCTCGGGGAGACGTTTCGGCCGCTCGATCGCTTTTTCGAAGTCGATGATGCTGTCATCGTGGTCGGCTTTGTACCAGTCGAAGTGGAAGCCGGCGCATTCCATTCGAGCCCAGTTGTTGACCTCCCAGGTCAACGAAACGGGATCGGCATGGAGCGTAGCGTTCAATGCGACGAGATCGCGTATTCGGTTCCTATCGACGAGCAAAAATCCTCCGCAGAACCGCCAATGCACGACGTCGTCTGTCAATGGCGGCGCTTCAGCCGCTGCGCCCCAACATCCTGGAGCGAGCACGCATCCCGCCGGAGGGTGTAGCGCTCGCAAGCGTTTCCGAAAAGACTCCTCGTCGCGGACGATCTTCATGATACCGAAGTCGATCCAAGCGAAATGCGTCGACACGTTATCGAGCGAGCGGGCAAGGTCAAGCAGCTCTATCTTCGAATTTTGGAGCAATAGGAAATCGCGCGTGTCCTTCTCGAGTGTGCGATGCGCTGGAAGCGTCAGTTCGCGTCCTTCGGCCCATTTGAATGGCCATAGATCTCCGAGCCGCATCGGGACGATCTGGACATTCTCGCGCCACCAAGCTCGATCCATGAGCCGTTCATCTAGAAACACCAAGATCGGAGCGCCGCATTCAGCAAGCCGTTCGAATTGTCGGAACTGCTCGTCCTCGTCGATGCGCCGGTCTTCCAATCGAAAAAATCCTGTGACGAGCGTTACTTTCGTCGGTCGCGCTACGATCCAATCATGAACGGCCTTTGGATTGCCTTGAAGAATCGTTTTCGTCATTTCCGGCGCTACAGCAGCGGTCAGCCCGACTTTTCGCGCTCGATCGAGCACATCGTCGCGTTTGAACCATGAGACGCCCGGGTACTGCCATTCTCGAAAATCGGCGCCATGTCGAGCGCTCCCCAGTGAACCGAATTCATTGCCTTCAGCGAGCCGTATCGAAGCGGCGAGCACGCCTTCTGGTGCGAGCTGTTCTCTGGCCGCGACAAAAAACTCGTCGAGCTGACTGTCCGAGGCGTGGCTCAAGATCGAGTGCGAAATGATGAAATCGAACTTCCAACCCAATCCGGTGCGAAAGTCCGCGCGGGGAGAAAATTGTGGTCGTTTCGCCACGATAGTCGGCGCGGCCTCGGATGCCCTCAACGTCGACTGGATGAGCCACGAGTTCGGATCGATGCCGAAGTAGTTGCCGGCATCGAGGTATTGCATGATCGGAAAGCCGGCGACCAGAGCGCCGCATCCTATTTCGAGCACGCGATGATGCGGCTTGCAGCCGAGATCTTTCAAGATCTCGAGCTGCGCTAGACCCTCTTCAGGTAGAGTGCAAACGTAGCTGACGGCATCGGCGTTCTCGTTTCGAACTGCAAGCGGCGCAATCACGGGCAAATCTCCATCGCGTTCGAAACCGCCGCGTAATCGGCGAGACTGAGCGTACATTTCCCGCGGGCGTACGACTCGAGAACGATTCGGCATGCGCGTTCGCAGACCTCGTAGTCTTTGGACTCGAGACTGTGACGAATCAGGTGCCCGATCGGACGCTCGGGGTGCTCGTACACGCCCGCGTAGTTCGTGATCATCTCGCTGTAGTCGCCGACGTACCAGTCGAAGAGCTCCGGATGTTTGAAATACACGATCGGGTAGAGTTGCTCGTCGGCGTGGCCGTAGCCGAGTTCGAGGCAACGCATGAACTCGTTTTCGAGATGGCCGCAGACCTCGTTCATGTGAAAAGCGTTGCCGGTAAAAAAACCGCTGCACATCGAGCAGCTCGCGCGGCAATGCTGGCAACCTCCGTGTCCAAAATACTTCGGCAAATCCTCGACGGTCTCCCGCGGGATGTAGTCGATGAAGCACGTCGAGAACTTGTCGCGGCGCAAACTGAGCGCTTCATCGAGATGAACGAGATTGTTGAAGCCCATGCGTTCGATACAGATATTGATCCACGCGAAGTGCGTCGATCCGAATGGGTTGGAGGCGATTATCTGCTTGAGCATGGCGTAACGCGCCATGCAAAACAGGTAGTACGAAGCCGTGTTGCGCGGATCGACAGTGCAGCCCGAAACACCGCCTCGGTTGGCGATGATCTGTTCGCGCAGCCGCGTTATCGGAAAGTCTTCGAACGACATCGCAACGACCTTCGTGCGATCGTGGAGCCAAGACGGGCGCATCGACCAGATCTTCGGCTCGAGCTCGGGATCGCAAAACACGACGAGATTTTTATCGAGCGCCAGTGTCGATGCGCCGTACTGGTCGATGTAGTGCTCGGCAGGGCGCGCGCGGATAGCGTCGTTCGCGTCAGGCGCTTTCGTCAGATCGAAGTAGCCGGTCACGAGCGTCCAATTCGAATTGTCGCGCTCTTCAAAGACAACACGCTCGCCGAACGAGACGATACCGGTGCCCGACCAGTGGCCGATCTCCGTCAGATCGGTTCGAAAACACGGTTCGATGTGGTACCAAAGGTTGTCGCGCATCGGTTTGAAGTACCAGATGTCGTCGAGGACGATGATCCCTCGATACCCGTTCGCTTGAAGCCAACGAACGAATTCGTATTCGCGCGTCCCCTCGTGCGGATCGATGTCGATGAAGATGAGCGAGCTGTCGAGCAAGAGCTTTTCCCGCTTCGCGCGAACAGCCGGATCCCACAAGTCTTCGATGTAGTACCGAATGGTGGGGTGGTCGGGGCGCGTGCGCCGTTCGACATCGAACGAATGAACTTCGGAATAGCTGTAAGTCAATGCGAGCGCCGAAGCGCCATAGTTGGTGCCGATGTCTATGATCGAGCGATCTGCAACGGCCATCGACAAGTACGCAAGCAAACGGTAGTGCTCGCGTCGGTCGAAGAACTCTGTCGGGTTCGGAGCAAGCGGGCGAAACTGCTCCAAATCGATTACATTCAATCCAGCACGTGTGAGATACATCGAACACTCGCTTTCGGTCGGAGCGACCAGCCGTCTGGGATCCGCCCGTCAAACGGCTTAGAGTAGGTTTCCGAGTCAGGCACACCGCCCCACTTCTGCACGAAATAAAGCCGAGATTGTTCGATCGCGACGGCCATCCAGTCGGGGCGACCGAGAGCGTTGAAAGTCGTCCAACAGCCGGCATGTTGCACCGGCTCGGAGCAATTCCAAGTGCCGCTCACACCGGCGCGCACGAGACGGACAGCGTAGTCCGAGTCTTCGTAGTACCCGGGCCAAAAGTTTTCGTCGTAGAACCCGACTGTTTGCGTGCACTCCGGCGTCTGCCCGAAAAGGCACCAGCCGTTTCCAACAATTCGATGAGTCTCGAGATCACGTGTCATTTCCTCGAAGGTGCGCTCGCCGAGGACGACGTCGTCGTTCGCGATAACAATCGGTTCGCCGAGCTCGAGCATCTTGTTCCAAGACGCTGCAACGCCGATATTCTCATCGGGGATGACGGCGTGGATCTTCGAGCGCCACGGACGATTTGGAAGCGATGACAGATCGCCGCCGTTGAACACGATCACGTAGCCGCTCGGCGCCAACGATCCGCGTTCGGCCGATTCGATCAGACGGACGAGCCCCTCGAAATTGACGAGAACCGGAACGCCGAGCTTCACCGGTCGCAAGTTACAGCCGACTGTCGCGAACTGTCAATCGAAGCGCGACAACCGTCTGTTTCGCGTTAGCTTGGCGGCGGAGGCGCGAGCGGCGTGATGGAACGCAAAGAAATCGCGAAGTCCCGCGGTCGCGACGCGTGCGACCAACCGCTATACTGCGAATCCCAATGCGGCGAAGAGGCGCCGCCGGTGTTGGCGACCACGTTCGCGTTGTTGAGCGCTTCACGCTGAAGCGCCTCGTCGAGCATTTGGCGCGGCGAACCGTTTTCGGAATGCCCGGACTTGTGCTTCAGGTTTTTCAATTTTCTGCGCATGGGGTCATTCCTTGTCGTTCGGATCGCCGAGCAAGTTCAAGAGTATCGCATACGCCGCCAGGGACAAGAAGCTCGTTGCGGCGCCCGCAATCAAGGCATCGAGAATCCAGCCGTGTCCAGTTGACGCGACGCCGCTCGCGCCGGCCGCGATGCCGACCCACATGCCCGTGCATTGCGCGCAACCGAGCAGGCTCGGCCAAAGCGCGCGCAACCGTTTGAGGATCCCCCACGGCCCAACGCCGTTGACAAGAACGAGCGTTGCGCCGACAAGCGCGATCCAAATCATGCGACTACCTGGAACACGGCCCCGTTGTGCCCTGCTACACCGGCCGCGCCGCCGCCCAGTCCCGAACCTGCGGCACCGCCGGCCACGTTGAGCGTTGGAAATGCCGTGAAGAACGGCGGCAAAAAAGCCGTTTGCGCACTGGTCAAAACGATCAATCCGCCGCCGCCGCCGCCTCCGCCGCCACCGCCAGGACCGCTTCCAGCAGAGCCGGTCGCGTTGCCTCCGGCGCCTCCGACTGCACTGATCGTCCCTGAACCGGTAATTATGGGCGACGCGATCAGCACTACGCCTCCGCCTCCGCCGCCGCCGCCGCCGGAGCTCGTTCCGCCGCCCCCGCTGGTTCCGCCTCCGCCCCCGCCGCCGCCCCCGCCACCGGCGACTTGATTGATCCCGACACCAAATAGCGTCCCGGTCGAGGATCCCATGGCGGCGAAAAGCGAACCGCCGCTAGCGATGCCCGGCCCATACGTTCCAGCGGATCCGCCGGCTGCGAGACCCGTACCGCCGGCACCGCCGTTACAGAACCCGGGTGCGTAAGGGGCTATCGGCGCGTACACCGCATTGGCCGGCGACACGCTTGAAGCCGGGTGTCCTACGGCTGTGACAGCGCCGCCGGCACCGCCCGGCGCGCCAGCGAGCAGCGTCCCGCCGCCGCCGCCCGATCCTGCTGTGGCGCCGGATCCTGCTGTGCCTGAATTATCTACAGTGCCGTTGATGGTGGCCGATACGTTCGCGTAGATCCTGTATCCATTCGATTGAATACGAACGGTCGAATCTAGAAGCAGTGAAGTGGCGTACAGATCTCTGTTCAAAACATATATTGCATCGACCGGTACTATGCCGGCCACAGTCGACGTGCCATCGAAGTGCAACGCGAGATCAGCGCCGTTACCGTACCATCCGTAAGATATTTGAGGGCCTGTCCCGATTTGCTGGCATACCCAATCGAGTGCCCCCATCTCGGCGACCACGAACCCATTAGTCCCCGGGGGTAGAGTCGCTATCACAGTGCCGGCATTGTTCTTGACTTCCAAGAAATACGGCGCCGCGTCCCCTCTTACGATCTGTAGCGTGTCTCCGAAGCGTTCCCCGCCACCGGTTTTGATCGTTACCGCGAGGTTGTTGGTGAGCCCCGCAGAGGGCGTCAAATACTGATTGCCTGAGTTTCCTCCTGTGTAACCGCCACTGGCGCCGGTGCCATTGAGCGACACGCTTACCGATCCGGTAGAAGGCAACGTTGCACCCACTACCGGTGCGGCGGTTACACCGCCGACGATCAAGACAATAGTCGAGGCGCTGCGCGTGCCGCCGGTCTCCAAGAAACTGGACCATGACGGTCCGTCGAACGTAGCTGTCGCAGCCGTTAGTGCGGTGGCTTTCAAAAATTGACAGTTGCTGAACACTGCCAATTGGTTGACTGAAATGGAATTGGTGTTGAGCTTAGTGCCGAGCGCGCTAAGCGTTTGCGCTGTAAGCGATCCTCCAGAGAATACCGACGTGTACATGTAAACGGCGGCGTTAGACGCCCCCGCTCCGGCAGTGACGTTGCCGAAGATCGTGACGTTCGTGAAATACACTGAAGCGAGTTTGGAGGTCGTATGCGAATCGAATGCGCCGAGTATCCCGCCCGAAGCGGCACCGACTTCATCACCGCCAAATATCACAGAGGAGGTCGGTGCTCCGGCGTCGTCGGTTACAGTGAAATTTCCTGTTACGGTGATGTTATGTACAGCTACGACCGCTGAGGAACCGGCATGGGCTCCCGCCGCGTTGTTCCACGTCAAGCTGCCGGATATGACCGTCCCGCCCGAGTTTGAGATAGAATCGCCGCGGAGCTCCGTCGAAGCATACGGTGGAAATGAGACGCTCTCGACGTAGCCGTTCGTCGAGGGCATCATCCAACCGACATAGTTGGCGGCCGCATCGGCTGCGGAAGCGTTGGTCCGCGATGCAATAAACGATGCGATGGTCGCGTACGGTTGAGCGGCGGAGCCGTTGTGCACGGTCGATGTCGTGTCGCCGTCGATGAACCGCTGACGGGACAGCGGCAACGCGCCAGGGCCCGTCGCACCGGTGGCGCCAGGATTACCTGCCGCGCCGGTCGGGCCAGTGCGTCCCGTCGGACCGGTTCCCCCGGCGGCGCCGGCCGTGCCGGTCGGGCCGGTAGCGCCCGCAGATCCCGCCGCGCCGGTCGCGCCGGTTGGACCCGTACGTCCCGTCGACCCGGTCGCGCCAGTCGCCCCGACGCCGCCAGCGGCACCGGCCGCACCTGTAGGCCCTGTCGCACCGGCGACACCTGCGGCGCCCGCGGCTCCCGTAGGACCGGTCGCGCCCCCACTACCCGCGGGACCGGTTCGTCCGGTAGCCCCAGTCGCGCCGGCCGCCCCGGCGCTCCCCGTCGGACCGGTGACACCGGCAGTGCCGGCGGTGCCGGCGGCTCCGGTCGGTCCGGTACTTCCACCGCTTCCGGCAGCTCCCGTCGGGCCCGTAACACCGGCCGCGCCGGCGCTCCCCGTCGGACCGGTTCGCCCCGTCGCGCCGGTCGGCCCGGTTGATCCCGTTGCGCTTGCCGCCCCAGGCGCGCCCGTCGCACCGGTCGGTCCCGTGGCGCTCGCGCCGGTAGCTCCCGTCGCGCCTCCGGCGCCGGTCGGTCCGGTATTTCCAGTCGATCCGCTGCCGGCGGCCCCCGTAGCGCCGGTTGCGCCGGTTGCTCCACCTACTCCCGCTGCGCCCGTCGCGCCGGTCGTGCCAACGGGGCCAGTCGGTCCGGTTCCGAGCGGCCCTGTCGGACCGGTAGGCCCAGTCGCGCCTGCGCCCGTCGATCCAGTGGCGCCGGTAGGCCCAGAGCCCCCGACCGATCCTGTCGGTCCGGTGCTCCCGGTTGGGCCCGTTCCGAGGGGACCAGTTGGGCCGGTTGATCCGGTGTTCGCGGCGGCGCCCGCCGGACCGGTAAATCCCGTCGGTCCGGTGTACCCCGTCGCGCCTGTCGCACCGGTGTTCGCCGCCGCACCTGCGGGCCCAGTGCTGCCGGTCGGTCCCGTCGGACCTGTACCGCCGGTGCTACCTGTTGGGCCCGTCCCGATCGCGCCGGTGGGCCCGGTCACGCCGGCGGGCCCCGTCGATCCGGTGCTTCCAGAAGCGCCCACAGAGCCTGTGGGCCCACTGGCTCCGGTTGAACCGGCAGGCCCGGTTCGCCCCGTTGGACCCGATGGGCCCGTCGATCCGGTGTCGCCCACAGATCCGGTCGGTCCGCCGCTCCCCGTCGGGCCGGTCGCGACGGCGCCGGTGGCACCGATTGGCCCCGTTGCGCCGGTGCTACCGGTAGGGCCCGTACCGATCGGACCGGTCGCTCCGGTAGGTCCAGTTGATCCAGTGTTCGCGGCGGCGCCGGCTGGGCCGGTCTGCCCCGTGGCGCCGGTAGGCCCCGTCGATCCAGTATTCGCAGCAGTCCCGGCCGGCCCCGTTTGCCCGGGCGCGCCCGTCGGCCCCGATGCGCCGGTCACGCCCGTCGCGCCGGCAGCTCCTGTTGCTCCGGTTGATCCGCTCCCGGTGGGGCCCGTCACGCCGGCGATACCGGGGGCCCCTGTCGACCCCGTCGATCCGGTCGGGCCGCCTACGGGGCCAGTCGGTCCGGTTGGGCCCGTAGCCCCGGTGATGCCCGTGCTTCCGCCGCCCCCGCCGCTTTTACCGGGCTCTGGATAAGTCTCACCCCGTATTCTGCCGGCGATGCGGGCCACTGGTCCTCTTCCGAATGCTCCGACCCGATCGCGGGGGAGATTACTGCTTGTGCTGTGAGATCAACTCTGCGAGACGGCCCGCGACCTCCGGACGGAGCTTGATGTTGCCCATCGATCCGTTTTCTGTGTCGCTGTCGGAAAGCTCGATGGATCCATCTTCGAACACGCGTACGGTCGGGCAACGCTTGAAGCCGCAACACACCAACAGCTCTTCGTGAACCAGTTTCGGCACAGCGCCTCCTTTTTCATCCGGTCGCGACGGCGACCTCTTGCACGTCGAGTGTCGACGATTCGGCGACGGCGCTGATCGCGTCACTGCCGCCGGCGATCACCAAGATTTGAACGTTCACGGTCACGCCGATCGTGAGACCGGTCGCTTCGGCCAAAAAGGGGATCGCTTCGAATCCGTCGGCGTCGACCGTCGCATTTTCCGCATTCGGGAACGTGAGCGAAACGTCGTTGACTTGGACTTCCACCTGAGCGGCGACGGCCGAACCTGTCGAATTCTTGAGTGAGATGACTCCTGAGATGCGCACGACGCCGGTTGACTGCGGCGTGATCGGGACATCGACACCAGCCGGTGCGCCGCTGTCGATCACCTCCCACGGGATTTGCGTCCCGCCGCCAGCGGCGATGGATGTCGTCAACGTCGGGCCCGCCGCGAAGTTCCGCGCGAAGGGAGACGCAGCACTGCCTCCTCCACGTCGCTCGTCGTAAACGTGACGCGCGTAGGCGCGTCCGATTCGAAAGGACATCTCACTGACTCCTGGCGCGCGCGCGCGCATCGATGAATTCGGTCACCGTCATCGGCACGAGCCCGTGAACGACCAGGAAGTCGAGGAATACGGTCCCGATGCGGCTCGATAGCAGTCGCGCGACCGTGGCGTCCCAGTCGGAGTACACGAGAGCTTGCTGCCCCGCATCCCACTCCGGCGATTTCAGATAAGCAGAGCATGCGCGCTGCTCGTCCAGTTGTGCCTTGGTGATCACGACTTGCATGGAAGCCTCTACTTTCGCTTCTTCCTGTGAGCGCTCTTGCTCTTGCGCGGCGCTGCTCTGCGAATGGTTGTCGTTCGCGTTGTCGTACGCTTGCTGCCCGCAGCGACGGCGATCACGCCGATGATCGCCGCGATCCCGAGCGAACCGGCAACGATCGCGCCCGTCGACAGACCCGTCGACTGTGGAGGTGTGACAGTCGGTTGAGCTGACGGCGCAGTCGTTGGGATCGGAAGCGTCGCGGTTGGCGCCGTTGACGGCAGTGGGATCACCGACGGGAGCGACGCGGGCGTTGGAAGAGCTGTCGGAATAGACGGGAGCGATGGGAGCGATGGCAACGGCGCCGCCGGCGTCGGGAGAGGTGCCGGAGACGGAAGAGGGGCAGGCAGCGGCAGCGGCAACGCGCCTCCGCCCATGCAGTTGCTCTGTCCCGTCGGCGTCCACCACGCCGGGCGTGGGCTGCACCCCGCCGGCGCACTCGGAACGAACTTCTGGAGAGCAGCGGCCGTCGCGGGGCCGTACTTGCCGTCCGCGGTAACGCCGAGCGCTAGTTGCGCGGCGCATACCAGCGCGACGTTGGCCGGATTGCACGGATCAATCGAAGCGAGCGCTTGCGCGGCCGCTGGAACCGCAACCGGCGTCACCGTCGGAATCGTCGGCAGCGACGGAAGAGCTGTCGGGAGCGAAGGCAAAATTGACGGGAGCGAAGGCAACGCCGGCGCGGGAGCAGATCCCACCGCCGCCGCCCAAGTCTTCGGCCCGACGATACCGTCCGCATCGAGGCCGTGAGCCGCTTGCCACGACTTCGTCGCTGCTTGCGTGTTCGGCCCGAATAAGCCGTCGGCCGTCACGCCGATGATGGTTTGCCACAACGCGACGTCCGCGTCCGCGACATGCGGGCCGGGATTGGTGATGCTGATCTGCTTGTGGGGCGCGTTGAGCGGTGCCGGTGCGATAGCGCCGACGAATCCGACGCCGGCAGCGCTCGGGACGTTGAGCGCTTCGCCGCGACTGATCGATTGCCACGTGCGCACGCCTGCGACCATCTTGGTCGGTTTTTGCGGGTTTGCGTTGATGAGCGAGCTCATCGGAACGCCGAACCTGCGGGCGATCATCGTCGGGCTTTCGCCCGCTCTTACGGAATAGCGCATCAGCGTCTCCTTCTACGTCGACCCTTCCCGCCCTTCGAGGCGGCGAAAACGATTCCGCCGATTCCGGCGACGAGCGCCGAACCGATCAGCACCTTCTTGGTCATCGGCGTCATCATCGACGCGGCCGCGACCGTGGGAGCGGGTTGCACTTGGCAGTACTGTTTGGTCGGATCGGGGAACGGCGTCGGAAAATCCGCCGGGTGCATCCCCGCGATCATGATGAGCGCGCACAACGTGTCTTCGTCGAAGGCGCCATCGGTGCGCAGCGTCTTGCTCGGGCTCACCATCTGCTGCGCACTGGGGCCGTAATTGTTGTTGTACCAAGCCTGAAAGCAACCGGCTTCCAAGTTGATGGCCGGGCCCCACGTCGGGCACGGAGCGTTCCCATTCGCGATGATCTTGGCGTTGAGCGTGTTGAGCGAAGTCGTAACCCACGTCTGTTGTGCGAGGGATAGCAACGCCCAGATGTCCGGATCTCCCGGACCGCCGAGCGCGAATCCGAGCGCCCTCGCGCCGCCGAACGAGATCTGTTCCCCGAGGACTCCTTGTGCATGTTGCATGGCAAGCGTTCCTTTGCAGCCGGAACATCCTGGATGTGCCAGCGCTCTCTGTTGAACATGGAGGCAATCCGCGGCGCGCAGCCCCTCGTCGGTTGGGCCTTGTACCGGGACGTCGGTGACAAAATTCGGATGCCCGTACGCTTGCGCGGGGGTCACGGGAACCTCGCTTGAAGCTGACGCGGCGGCCCGCTGACCGTACCGGACGGCTTCGCGCAATCGGCGCCCGCACCAACCGCGGCTCCTACGGCGCCGCCGATCACGGCGCCATAGAGTACCGCGTAATCCGCGTGCTTCCGCTTTGCTCGGAGAGCTTCGCTCAAGTACGCACTGCCGATAGCCCCGAGCAATACGCCGGCGCCGCCGCCGAATCCTGCGCCAAGTCGGCTCATGGCACGTCCCTCCCGAGGTTCTCCTCGAATACGAGCGCGCCCGCGATAGTCCCGTACTGTGCGAACGCGCTGTACGCGACGACGAACTGATCTTCCGGGCACAGCGCCGCGAACGGTTGCGAATACGAGAAAGAGTCGGCGAGCGACGGATTCGTCGTGGGATCGTTTTGCCGTACGCTCGCGAACAGTGCGACGTCACAGGGAACAGGTACCGGTATGTCGAGCGCGAGCTCGCTCCAATCGGTACGCCACGGATAACGAAGCTCGTGAATGTTGCCGAGGCTGGCGCCGATGGGCGTGCCCCAGGGGCGGCCACCGTTCGGCGGCACGTACGGCGCGAGGCTCTGATAGAGGAGCGCCGAGCTCAACGCGTCTTGAAAGTTGATCCCGTCCGCGTTGCCCGGATTGCGCGTGTCGCGCTGGACCTTGTTGATGACCATCACGTGCCAGGAGATGTCACCGTCGAGCGGGTGCCAAAGCGGACTCGTGATCTCCTTGCGGAACGTGACGGTGCTACCTTCCGGAGGACCGCTACCCGTAGCCATCGGAGCGGTCCGCGCCGGAATGCGTGCGACGAGCTCGGCGTACTGACGGATGCCGACGAGACGCGCGCCGAGGTTGTCTGAACTCTGCTCACCGGAATTGAAACTGGCGCGCGCGAGCAGCATCAAGTAACGCGCGCCGCCGATCGCTGCGCTCGGCGTAGATGGGACAACGAGACCCGTGTACGCGTTCGTGTCATAAGCGTCGCTGCCGATGAACCCGAACTCCGGATTCGGGCCGCCCGTTATGATCTCGTACCGCCCGTTGGCGAGCACCGAACGCAATCCGGCTGCCACCCCGCCGGGGTGTTTTTGCAGGCGGATCACGTTGTCGGTGCGAGAGTTCATTTATTCGGCAAGAGCACGCTGAGATCGGGCGTCTGTAGCCCGAGCTTTCGAAGACGAGCGCGCGCGTCTTCGTCGGAGATATCGTCGATCGTCTTGTCCAAAAACTGAAAGCCCGTGAACGTGATCCCGATGAGATACGGCACGCTCACCGGCGTTTGCGTCAAGATCGCGCTGACCTTCACGTTCGACTGCTTGTAAAGCGGCCATCCTGACGGCCACGTCATCGCGAACACGTCGAAGAGGTTACCGAGATCGGTGAACGTGTCGTTGACGTTGTACTTCGGACCGCCGTAGACCGCCATCTGTACGCCGACGCCGGTCTGCCCGCTCTGCTTGAGCTGGTTGAAATACGTCGATTGAAACGGACTGCCCGGAAACGAATTCGGTTGAAAGAGGTTGTAGGTCACGCGCGTGATGAGCGTGTCCTGCGTCAGGTTGTTCTGAAAGCTCTGCACGACCGGTGGCGCGTTGACGACGCTCGATGAGAACTGGATCGGAATGTCCACGATAAGCGGGACGCGCGGAACACCGATCATCATGGCGTAAGCCATGCGGGGCGCGTAGAGCGCCAGATTCGCGACGTTGTGGTCTCTCGGTTCCATTCAGATCTCCCGATCAAGTCCTCTGAAACAGAACGGGCGGCGCGGCGCTGTTTCGCCACGCCGCCCGTAGCTGCTTACGCCGTCAGGATCAGGAGGCCGAGGCAGTCGGCTTCATGATCTGCGGCATGTTGTTTTCGCAGTAGGCCTTCCAGCCACCGGGCATTTCCCAGCCCTTGATCTTGATTCCGAGCTTCAAGATGCCGCCCTTGAAGACCTCGCGGCAGACGCCGACAGACTGCGGCACGAGCACCGGCGTCGCGTCGAGGGTCTGCTCGAGCATCGTGTTGACGCCACCGGCGACGATGGCCCCCGCAGTCGGAGTACCGGGAGTCGCCGGAGCGGGGAGCACGGCCGTCGTGCAGAGCAGGTTCTCGTCGGGCGAGATGTTCGAGCCGAGCGGATCGTTGTTGATCGAAACCGCCTCGAGCATGAGCGCCTGATGCACGGCGTCCTGTACGACGAACAGCATCCCGATGGGAATGCCGCGTTCGAGGAAGCAAGGGCTCTCGATCGGGCGGTACATCTGACCGCGACAACCGTAGCCTTGCCACCGGAGGCCACCCCAGGTGACGGGCGCGAGATCGAAGTCGCGCGTCGGGTGGAAGATACCGACGTTGTTCGTCGCGCTCCCGCCGTTGACGCTGCCGACTCGACGGAAGTTGACGGGCAGGAAGATCGTCGCCGATCCCTTCGAGCGGTACGTCGCGTTGACCGCGGCGACGAACTCGATGATAGCGATCTCGCTCGTCCCGCTTGCTTCGGCGTCGGCGAACGAACCGAAGTACGACACGTCGGCGGCGATCTCGTTGAGGATGAGCTCACGTTGCGAGGTCTTCCACTGGAACTGGTAGGCGTTGATGAAGTTCCAGCCCGCGCGCCACACGTCGCCGCCGAAGATGAAATCGGCGGGCGTGAAGTTCGAACCGTCGGCGAGCACCTGAGTGCTCATCGCGCGATTGGTGAGATCGTTGACGGTGAACACGTCGGGCGACGGCGGGGGGTTCACCGTCGTTGTCGGCGCGTTGAACGCATTTCCGATCGTCGAGAAGCTCATCGGCTCGTGAAAGACGTGTACGCCTACGCCCTGAGCGAGGATATCCGTCTGCAAGATGCCGTTGATGAGGAACGTCGAGTCGATCGACGCGACGCCTGGCACGCTGGAGCTGCCCGAGAGCAGATTCACCGTATCGCCCAGCGTGCTGATCGCCTCCTCGGCAGTGAGCGGCAACGGGATGGTCCAAACGACCTCCTCGATGACCGGGATGTTGCCGAAGGAGCAACGCAGACACTTGTCCGCACCGCGCAGATCGCCCGGCGCCGCGCCGAGACCGAACTGAAGACGGCGGGTCTTGTCTTGCGAATCGCCGAACCGCGCCGTTCTCCGGCCGACGATGCTTCTGTTGGTATTTCGAGCCATGATCTTCGCTTCCTTTTTGCTCGCCGTTTCACAGGGCCGACGCGAGCGTTTTCACCCTTCGAGAATTTCCGTGGTCGTTGTTCAGTTGGAACCGGTGTCGTACAGCACTTCTTCTTTCGGCCCGTCACCGAGGCCGAGGAACGTGCCGTACTGATCGCCGTCACCGATGCACCCGCACGCCGGATCGGTGTGCGGTTGCGCTTGTGGGCCGGGACCGGGTCCAGCGGGCGGCCCCGGTTGCCATCCCGGAGCGCTCGGAGATGCGGGCGACGACGGCGTAGCAGCCGCGCCCGTACCCATCACTTGAGCGGCAGTCGGGTAATTGCTCCCCGGGCCGCCGGTGCCCATGACGTTTTGCAAGCTGGGGTATTGATCCTGCACCCCGGCCGACGCCCGAAGTGCTTGCGCGGCGTCGGGATACGGCGAATCGCCCGCGAGCGCGAACGGTCCGACATCTGCTCCGACACCGAGTTGAGACGCGCCCGAAAGCGCGCCCGAGGTGGCGCTCGCCACGGCGGTCTGATTGGCCGCCATGTTGATGTGCGCCGAGACTTCCGCCGGATAGAGCCGTGCAATGAAGCTCTTCCGAAGAGAGCCCACCGACGTATCGCTTGGCGCGAGCAACGGCATGATCAGGTTGTTCCAGACCATCTTGAAGAGCGAGATCCCGGCGCCGAGCGCCGCGCCCTCGAATGCTGCGCGCACCATCGGATGGCGTTTCGCCGCCACCGCGCCCACAATCGGAACCGCGATCACGCCGACGGCGGCGCCGACGCGAATGAGGCTCGGCCGCGACGCGACGTTGAGCGTGTTGCCGAGCGTACCGGCGCCGGTGCTCGTGAACTTGGTCACCGGCTGGGCGGTCGTGCCGGCGGGGTTGTACGTCGCGAGGAAGCGATCGAGCCCATCGGCGAGCACGAAGCCGATGCCGCCGGTGAGCGTCGCGACTGCGAATTCGGCGAGGCCGAATCCGCTCCCACCGCGCGGCTCGGACATGCGTCGACGATGGCTTCGACGACGATGGTGACGCGGCGTCTCCATGACGGTCTCACGCGCGCGCCGTGCGCGACGTCGCCGCACCGGACGCCGGCGATGACGGCGCGCCTCGAGCATCGTCGTTTCGCGGGCACGACGGCTACGACTGCGCTTCCTGCGCCGTGGGGCGCTGCGCTTCTTCTTTCGCCATCCTTTGCGCGTGGCTTTCGCGTGACCCGCCGGATCTCCACGCCACGCCTGAACGTGGGAACGACGACGCCGCCGACGAACCGGACGCGGAGCCTCCATGACCATGCTGCGCCGGCGACGCCGACGACGATGCTTTACCGTCTCGGTGGTCCGACGACGACCGCGACGAGACGTCTTGCGCGGCGCAGTCTTGGTGCGCCGGCGGGCGCGCTTGGTGGAGGTCTTCTTCCTGCGGGTTTTCTTGGTCATGCTTTTGACACCTTCACGCGCGACTACGGCGCGAATCCCTCGACCAAACGTGACGGTCCTTTCGACCTTGAACCCTTTCGGGTCGAACTGGCGAAGACGGACGTACTGGTCGGTGACGTCCACTTTCCCGTGCTTGTACCCGTGAGCTTTCGCCCATGCTTTCGCCGTAGCGGGTGTCCATCCCGCGTTCCGGTCGAAGAGCAGCGATTGGACGGACATCGAGCGGCGATGAGCCTCGTCGACCGGCAGTGATTTCGGGCGCAAACGACCGATCGATAGCGATTTCGGGTGTGAGCGACCGATCGGCGAGAACGGGAGTCGAGCGCGTTGTCCGCGTCGCCGTTCGCTGAGATCCGCCAACCGATCGTCGTAGAGACCCATGTCACGGTGCCAGAACAGGGTCCCAATACGAATTAGACGAGTCAATACGCGGCACAAATCGCAAGAAATCGTGTGATCGCCGTGCGCCTATTCTGAGCGTCGTCGTACAAATCCGACTTCGAATGTAAACAACAAGAGAAGCGCGTATTTACACGCACGCGCTCGAGCACGATCGCCAATCGAACAACGTTTCGAAACGATCGCGCTAAAACGGTTGCGGCGTACTACGTTCGTCGCACAACCGATTAACTGTTGTCCTACTACTTGATGCTCGGATAAAGCAGATCGAGGAGCGTTGGAGCTCGAGCGAGTCCCGTTTGATCGGGCGCGCCGCTCATTCCGACGAAATCGCCCTCGCCACGCTCTTTCGCTTCTTGTCCCGGCTCTACCCACCATTCGCGCGCGTGCGGCGGGACCCGCCCGATCGGCAGCTTCGTCGTGCCGTCCATTTTCACCCAGTCGCCGAGCTCGTCTTCGAAGGCGATGAACACGTGCGACGGCACGTCGTAGGGCTCGTGGTGACTGCTGCCGATGATCATCGCGGCGATTCCGATCGACATCATCGCTGCGGCAAGTGTGATGGACATATCGTCGCAGTCGCCGCCGACGATGCAAAGTCCGCCCTCGTCGAGGCACAATGTCTGTTCGGGCGTTGCCATGAACTCGCCCATCATCGGATCGGCGATGTACGGCACTTTCTGCCTGAACGCGTCGAGTATGGCTTGCGCTTTCTCGCGGTGCCCTTTCCGCGAAGCGCCGGCCTTGTCGAGGACCTGCGTCACCCAAGCACGGAGTCGCGGGCTCATGCGCCCCTTGAACGCGCGTTCGGCGACTTCCTTCAAAGACAGCTTCGCGCCTTTGCCTCCAGCCGGGTGCGGACGAGTATCGGTGCGTACGTTCTCTACGGGTTTGTCGATCATCGTCGTTTTCGTTTTCGCTTGCGTGTAGCGAGATAGACGACGCCGCCGAGTGCGCCGGCTCCAATCAATCCGATGCTCGCCACCGCGGCGGTGCTGAGTTCCGTTTTTTGCGGCGGCTTCACGGCCACGAGAGGCGGTGGCGCTTGAGGGGGCAGTGCGTTCGGCAGCGTTGACGGTAGCGGCGCATGCGTCGCGCACGCGGCGGGCGCGGGCGCTCCGAGCGCCTTCGTGAGCGCGGTTGCCGTCGCCTGCTCGTAATTGCCAGTATCGACGGGGACAGCGGGGGTTTGCGACGAATTCCACGCCGTCTTGAACGCGTGCACGGTCGTGTTGACGAGTGTTCCTGATTGCGCGACCGATTGGCAGTAGTTCGGATCGGCGCCGATGGCGCTGGCCGCCGCTTGCGCGGTAGTCGAGACGTCCCACGGGAACGTGTCGGTGCTCGCCGGGAGCGGCTGTTCGCCCGCGTCGCCGTAAAACGCTTGAAGCGCGACGCGCGCGCTCGCGATCGCGGACGACAGCGAATTTTGCACATCGAGGCGCGCTTGAGTCGCCGCCGTCTGATCGTCGGCTGTGATCGCCGCGATCAAATCGGTGTTGCGCTTGAGAGCCGTTGCGGTGCGATTTTGCACGTCTTCCGCGCTCGCCGTCGCGACGGTGTTGGATCCGCTGGCGGCTTCCTTGACGGAGGCGTCGATGGTCGTGACGGTGTCTGGCACCGCCGCCGCAAACGATTGATCGTCCATGGACGAAAGCGTCCCGACCAGCATCGTCGCTTGATCGAGCGTCGCGTAGTCGCCGAGGATCCCCGCCGCCGCGGCGCCGAGCATCGACGGCGTCACGCCGTCGGCGTATGGGAGTGCTACGAAATACGCTTTGGGGCGCATGTCGAGGCTGCCATCGAACCACTTCGACGGCAGATTCAGCTTCTCGCCGGCGACGAGCGACTTGAAAGAAGCAAAACCGTTCGGATAGACGACCGATCCCTTGTGCGGATTCGCGTGCACCAGATCGACGGCGCACTTCGGGCATCCGGCAAATTCGATTGCGATCTTCGCCGGGCTGTCGCCGGGCCGAACGACGTACGATCTCATCGCCTCAAAGGCTACGCGCTAGTCCGGAGCTTCGTCCAGAGTCCCGCGAAATATCAAGCGATCTCGCGCTGCGGCTGATGCACTATCGGACGTCCGTCGCCGAACGCTAAACGGATCCCTTCGCCCTCGACCGCCATTTTCACGAGCGGCGTCTTGAGCAATTCGGCGAGCTTGGCGGCGTACTCGTACGCTTGGCGATCATTCGCCGCGTCCACTTCGATGCTCATCATGACGCGGTAGCGCATGGCGTGCGAGGGCGCTTAACCCTGCCCTTCTCCTGGGATCGTCGGCATTCCCCACGGCTGACGTTGCGGTTGAGGCTGCATCGGTTGAATCGGTGGGGGAACGAACGCGGGCGGTGGCGGAAGCGTACCGTGATGAGGGGATTCGGGGACAGCTATGTACCCTGGAGGCGGCTGATAGCCTTCCGTCACCTCGACGTACCCAGGAGGCAACACGGTTCTCGGTGGCGGTTTCGCGTTCTTCTGAATTTTTTCGAACTGCTCGCCAAGCCAGTTGAGGATCTTGTCACCGTTGGCCACGCCGGTTTCCCAACCGCGTAGCGATCCGTCACCCTTGTTGACGACGATTTTTCGGCCGCCGATGTCGATGACCTTTATCGGGCTATCCTCATCGGAAACAGCAGCCGCGGCGGCTTCCACGGCACCGCCGCCGCCCCCACGGTTCGGTAATAGATCACCGACGTCGTCGAGCACTTCGGCCGCCGTTTGCACGAGTGTGATCGCCTCGCGAAATTGATCTTTGAGTGATACCGGTTGAGGAGGTGGAGGGGGCGGTGCGTAACCGGGCCCGTATCCGCCTTGCGACCCGTACCCTCCTTGCGGCCCGTATCCGCCTTGCGGGTAACGCAGCGGCGCACGTTGACCCCCCATCATCGCCCTGCCACCGCCATCTGGACCTCTTGACGGCTCCCCACCGATCGCGCGCATGAGCTGCTCGACGGGGACGAATCCGAACCCCGGTACCCACAGAGTGCCGGGAGGAGGCTGCATTGGAGGCATACCGAACATGGCCGCCATTGCTGTCATCGGGTTCGGGGTCGCCGCAGGCGCGGTAGTCGCGGCTGAAGTAGTCGCCGGTTGTTGCGGTTGAGTCATCTCGAGCATTTGCTTGAACCACGTGAGCATCGCTCCCATATCGGGGGCAGCAGACGGGGCTTGCGGCATCGGCGATGCGATCGGCATTTGCGCTGTTGCTGGCGCGGTTTGCCGCTGCCACTGCTGAAACATCTCGAACATCTGTCGAAACGATTCCAGTGTCGATTCCATGCCCGGTGCGGGAGGCGCGTGCACGACGACGGGGGGTGCCTGTGGCACCGACGGTTGTTGTGCTGCGGGCGTGTACGGCGACGGCGACGACGACGGCTGCGCGTAACCCTGCGGCGGCGGATAACCCGGTTGAGGCGCGTAGCCTTGCTGGGGCGGGTACCCGGGTGGAGGGGCGTATGGATAAGGCTGTCCAGGCGGGCGCGTGTCCGGCATCGTGATGCGCGCTCCTTTCATTCGCCATTGCCGTGTCGTGACGTCATTGGCCTTGATCTCGTATTCGGCTTCTTCGCTTTGGCCGTGAATGACACGGATGGCTTCGTAGAGCTCGGTGCCGGATCGCGGTCGACTGGTGATCACGCGAGTCACGGGGCTACCGCCGGTGAGCCTACGCACGTGTACATCGAGCGTGTTTGCAGACCAAAGCTTGAGGATCCCGTCGTAACGTTCGAGCGGATCGTCCGAATTGAAAGTGACTCCGTCGACGTTGCCGCGCTTCTGATTGACGTACTTTTGCATCCTGCGATTCTCACGGATGCTCTCGGCGTCGACGGCGCCGACCTCGCGCACTTTCGCCGGATCGACTTGCGTCTCGCCGTTGTCGTCCGGCGTGGCGCCGATCTCTTCCAGGATATCGGCTTCGTCCTGCGCGGTAGGCTCCGAGAACCTTCCTACCGGGCCCTGTTCGGGCGATTTTCGTCGACGAGACATCTTGACGAGATTGCTACGGATTGGCTTGACCATTTGCGGCGGCCGGCGCGGACGTGACGACGACTTGCTCTTCCTCTTCCTCCTCATCGTCCGGCAGCCCGTCGCTCGGACTCGCTTCCGACGTCGAGAGCTCTTGGATGAACACGTCGAGCGGCATCGCCTCCTCCGTGAGACGATAGGTGCCGTTCGGAATGAGATTCCGCATCCCGACCTTGCCGTCCTTCGACACCGAGTAGACCTCGATTCCCTCGTCGATGACGAACATCCGAACCACGTCCATTTGAGGGACGAGCGGATGCGGTTGGCTGACGGCCCACACGACGGGCTCTTCTACCGGTGTCTCGATTTGCACCTGGAACGCGCCTTTGCAGTGCGGGCAGTGCACGTCTTGCACGCGCTGGCGCGTTTCCGGCAAAAGCGTGTTCGAAATAGTGCGCGTCAGCATCGGGTATCCGGGCTGCGGCAACGCGACAGTCTTCGTGGTCATATCGTTTTGGACTCCGCGAACGAGTAGTAGCTGCGCCTCTTCTTGTCGCCGCCGACAATCACGTGATCGAGCAGCGGTAACCCGATGGTTTCGCATGCGTCGGCGAACGCTTCGGTCGTCTCCATGTCGGCGTCGCTCGGCTCGGCCTCGATGCCGGACGGGTGCACATGGAAAATGATCACCGCATGAGCGCCATCCGCGATTGCGGCCTGCAACGTCGGCTGAAGTGGCGCCATCACGCTGGAAGGCTCTCCTCGGCCCGTCTCGGCGAGACCTTTCATGCGCAAGTGGATATCGAGCGTCATGATCCCGAAGACCTCGTTCAGCTCATCGCCGATAGCATCGCTGATCAACGAGAACGCCTTCTTCGGCGTGTTGATCGGTCCGAGCTTGTCCGCGAGCGCGTTGCACGCGGCAAACTTGTCCGCGTCCTTTTCGATCTTGATGAAAGGGCGACACTTCGCGCCGCGCCCGTTGGAGAGAACGATCGGCTCGGACTCACGCGGCCGTCGGGGACGTTCTGTCAATCGCCGAGGTCGTTCTGCGGCGCGCGGTCCCATTCGCCCGCGTCCGGGGATCTCGAGCGCTCCGTGCGCTCGAGCTTCGCGGCAATCACAGGAGCTTTTCACGCGGCGCGTTCTCCCACGTCGATGGCCTTCCCGTTGATATCGACGAACTCGCTGAGCGGAATTTCGTGTACGCGGCAGACGATGTCGTCGATCGACAAGACGACGCGATGGAACGAACCGCCTTTCAAATAGACGTTGTCCACCCGCCGCGGCAAGACGAGATCTCCGATCTTGTACCCTGCGGTCGCAGCGTCCGCGCCGACTTCCTCGAGAAGCACGAACTTCGAGACGCCCTTCGTCGGATCGGATGCGACGATATGCTCGGACACCCGAGTGATCAGCAGTCGTCCGAACACTTGTTTGCCCATCGGCTCGAATCTCATGGATCGGTCTCCTTGATGGCGGGGAGCACGGGCACGGCCGCCGGCGAAAGTTCCTTGTTGTTTTCCGGAGGTTGTGTGCGGACCCCCGCCGCGCGGAGCGCCTCGAGTTCCGTTTGGGCCGCAACGAGCGTGGCGAGCACTTCACTGAAATGTTCGCGGCTCGGCGCGAAGTAGGGCTCGTTCGCAATCTTCTTGGCGTCGACCGGCGCGAACATGCGGGAGGCGTTCAAAATGACGAGCGCGCTCAATCGCTGCTCGCGATCGGGGCACTCGGGCAGACAAGGTTCTGTTTCGACGTGTACGCCAGGACACCCCTCGGCGTGATGACACCTATCGACGAGCTCGACGGCCGCTCGGGTCGCGATCTCCCACGCCCATTGACTCCGCCAAATCGCGAGTTTCATCGCGTTCCAGTGCCGAACGGGGACAGCGACCCGCTGATCGGCAGGGGTCTCGAAGCCCATCATTCTGCGAGGATCCATTTAAATTGTCGCTCCGTCCGGTTCGCGGATGCGAAGGTAACCATCACTCGACGGCCGGCTAGCGGCCTGAAGGAGAATCGACCGCATCCACGCGCTTGTGCTGATTTTGCAGCGCTCGGCGCGCTGTTCAATCAAGCGATATTGATCGGGAGTCAGCTTGAGGCTGGCGTTCTTCGACTTGGTCGGTGCGCGCCTCATTGTTCTACCGTTGTTTGCCTTTCGTAGCCCCCCTGTAATACTGCGTCACGTTCGCTAGACGTGTCAAGTTACGCCACGTAGACTCACACGGGAATGGCGCAATTCGGCGTCGGACCCGAACTCGCGGCGCAGTGCCCGCTCGCGCCGGCCCCCGACGGTTGGCGTCCGTGGACTGATGCGGACGGCCCCGTACCCGATGCGCTATCGCAACACGCTCAAGCGCTGGCCGCGGATCAATCCGTCGCGCTCGGTGCGACTGAAAGCTATCCGCTCCCCGGCATCACGACGCTGATCCGTATCGAGCCGCGCGTTTGGGGCCGCGACGCGCAAGGCACGCTCGTCGAAGGATGCTTTCGAACAGGCGGCATTTATCTTCCGGCCGAAAGCACGTCTGCCGCCGCCGTCGCGCCGTCGAGCACCGACGAACTCACGAAAACGGTTGGGATTTTGACCGCAGTGAGCTTGGCGGTCGGAACCGCCGCTACACTGGCGGCATGGGCTGGCAAGAAATGACGCCCGAACGCCTCTTTCTCGGTGGAGCGCCTACCGTCGGTTTCGGCCAGATCGAAGCCATGGCGCCGGCGATTCCACCGTCATCGCCGTTCACCATCGCACTCGCGACCAGCGTGATGGGCGCCGCAGCAGGATGGGTCATCGAGGAGGTCGCGCTGGCCGTTCGAGGGAAACGCAAACGATGAACGAGATGATTTTCCTCGGGGCTTGCCCTATCATCCGACCGGAGGGTATCTACTACGAAGGCCGAAAGGTGATTTCTCTCGGGCTCGGCGACGTCGGCGATCTGCTCGCTTACCGCCAAGAATGGGAGCCGTTCATCGCCGCGCACCTCGATCTATGGCGCTACGTGAACGGCTTGCTCGAAGGCATTCCTTCCGCGCAGACGTGTCCGCCCGGTATCTCGGATCCCCTGCAAGCTGTGAACATCAGCGAGTTTTGCCTCTTTCTCGATTTGACGCGCATTCGAATCAGCGACACTAATCCTGGCGGCATCTTGCAGCAATGGAACGCCTGGAGCGGCAAGTCGAGCGCCGACATGGTCGCGGGCGCGTCGGACATGCTCAAGTGGTACCAGAGCGTCGTGACGCAAGTTGCTGGGCCGTACAAGGACGAGCTCGTTCGAATCGCGAACGCTTACAACATCACCTTGCGTTTACCCGATGTCCCAGATTTCAGCGCACAACAAGAGCTCATCGCGCGCATCGAGGGCGCGTATGTTACGACGAAGGGCGTACTTCAGATTTTAGGGTACGGCGCCGGCGAAGTGCTTGAGGGCGCCGCCAACGTGACGCAAGCGACAGCGCAGGGCTTGAGCGAAACGGCCAAAGGGATCAAAGGCGTTGTCACGAGCGCGTGGACGTGGATCGGCGTCGCAGCAGTTCTAGCCATCGTCGGCGGGGCACTCGTCGTCTACTACGTACCTCGACGACGCCCCGCCCAATAAGTTCATCGAGAGCGAAGGAGCCAGGTCAAAACGATGACGCCGAGTACGATCACGACGACAACAAACGTCGACGGGCGCGCGTTTTTCAAGAAAAGTCGCATCCCCGTCGGATGGAGCGAGAACTTCGTCTCGCTCGGGAGCTCGTCGCGATACCGTTCGATCGAGCTTTGGCTTCTTCTCTCTTCCGCTTCCCCACGTAGCTCCGAGAGCGTTTCGCCAAAGCGGCGAACTCGATGCCAAAGCACGATCACCTCGGCTTTGATCTCGTCCGACTCCTTCTCGAGCTCACGTAGCTGTTGGCGCTCGTCCATTCGGATTCAAGACGTGAGAACCCACGCCGATCCATTCCACTGAGCGGTTCTCGGGGCGCCATCCGGCCCCACGTAACTGTAAAGTTGCCCGACAACCGGGTTGCTCGGGAGCGCCCCCTGCGAGACGGTCGCGCCGCTCGCCATGCCGCCGATGAACGCGCCGATGACGGCCCCAGTTGCGCCGCCGACGACCATCGCGTCTTCGATGTCCCCGCCGTGCTTTGCGATAGCGTAACGCACACGAGGCCGCGTCTCCGCCGCGTACCGCCCAGCAGCGGCACCGGCCGCGCCCCCGAGCAGCGCGCCGAAAGCACTCCAGAGTCCTGTCTTGGCGTTGCTCATTTTCGATCTCCCTAGGCGGTCTCGTACGGAGCCGCAAACAGCACGCACATGACGGGGACGGCTTGCATGCCCCGCACGACAATGAACCACATGGCGTCGGACTCGAATGGGAGACGTACCACACTGTGCGCCGATCGCTCGACGATCCCGCGCATCAGCGTTGGGACCCCCCCACGCTCACGCAAGCGGCGCACGTAGTCGGCACGCGGTTCGGCCTCGAACCCGGAGGGATCTTGCTCCGAAACGCGAATCACCAGATCTCCCGTCTTGAACGCGCTCCGCGCCGAACGGTACGCGAAAAGAATTTCACCGGGAGCGAACAGCGTGGAAACCAACCGTTGACATTCTTCGGTCGTCCCCGGCGCAAATTCGAGGCCTGTCTTGAGCGTCGTGCCTTGTACCGCTTCGAGCATGACGCCATGGTACCATACGTGCATGGTAGTTCGCGAATGCCCGCTGTTCACGAAGGTCGTCGATAGGCTCGCGCCCATCTCGCACGAACTCGCGTCCGCACTGAAAAGCAACGGGATCGGCGCTGTTGGCCGCTATCTCGACAACTTGACGGGCTACGAGCGCGATGGGCTGTTCGCCGCAGGGCTCGGTATTTTGCCGTTGTCCGAAGCTCCGGCGCCTTCTGCGCCGCTCTCGAGCGCATTCGGTCAAGCGCGCGCCGAAGCGCTCGTACAAAAAGCGCATCTCCTCGGCGTCCCCGCCGGCGTGCACGTGATGATTGATCTTGAGGGGCAACAAGGAGGTCACGCGGATGCGATGGCCTACGATGACGCGCTCTCCGCCGAGCTCGCAAAAAACGGCTACATCCCGCTCGCGTACATCGGAGCCGGGCAGCCGCTCTCGGGTGCGGAGCTCTTCGCGTTGCCGCACATTCGTCTCTACTGGCGCGGCGGATCGCTCGCCGTCCCGGAACCGCAATGTGGATTTGCGCTCTGGCAGATCCCACCGCTCGAGCAGACAGTTTCAGGGGCGATCGTCGACGTGAGCATCACGGGCGCCGACTTGCGCGGACGACGCCCGATGTTGTGGTTCCAGAACTAGAATAGACGGGCCCTACTTCCCGTGGAGCGGAAGAATTCTTCTTAGGGGAGACCGTGCGGCCAATTGACCGCAATGCCCGACGCCGCCGCCGATTCTGCTTGCTTGAGCGTCATGCCGGGCCGGTAGTTCGCCGCAAGCCCCTTGTTCGACCACGTCTGGACGTCGATCAACGCCGGGTAGACCGGCGTCGGAGCGGGCGTCGGGACGTTGCCGCCGAAAGAATCGAAGGCCGCGATCAGATCGCCCCAAGCAACACCGTTCGGAGCCTTCTGTTGCCCCTTCGCGAGCATGTCGAGCGTGATGACAGAGTAGAGCTCGCCGCCGCCGGAAGGCCCGGCCTCCGCGGCGATGGCGGCCGCTGTAAACGTTCCGAAGAGCCCCCATGTATCGATCTTGATCCCCGCTCCGGATCCGGACGAAACACCGCCTACGCCCAAGAACGCGTGTCCGTTGTTCGGATCAGGCGTCGCCCTGTCCCAAATGAATCCGTCACCGCTCGGGAACGGATCGACGTACGAGTCGGGTAGCCCGACGCCGAAGCAGAGATTCTCGAACAGATACGCTGCCGCCACGACGTCCGCGAAGTTCGCCGCATTGATCGAGACGTAGCCGAGTATCTTCTCGCTGTTCGGGAGACCAGTCGTCTTCCAATACTTGAAGACGTCGGTCAGGACGCATCCGTTGTCGGTGCTCGGATCACCAGGCACGTAGCCGCCGACTTTGGAGTACGCCGACACGATTTGCGTCGCGGCCGCATGGTACGGGGTGCCAGTCGCGTTGCCCGTGAAAGTCGCCGCCGCGTGGAACATCATCGCGATAGCGCAATCCCCGAGCACGTCGTTGTCGTAGATGTCGCGCAACGGCACGAGCGCCTTCGACGAGAAATCGAACGCCTGCGGGACCGGCGGCAGTTTCGAGTGCACAACGAAATCGGAGAAATGCAAGTGCATCTCACCGGGCCGGCGCGGTTTCAAGCCGCCGATTTTGACGTTGCGCCCGAGATGTGGTGCGAATACTTCCTTCACGATCGTCTTCTCCCTTTCGAGTCTGTCAACGGCCGCTGTCGGTGACGAGAGCGCCGCGAGCGTTACGCGCGGCGTTCAAGCCCGCATTGATAGCAGCGTCGGGTCCGTCTTCTTCGTAAATCGTACACACCGCTTCGAAGACGCGCGTCACCTGCTCGATGGACAACGCCTGCGCGCTCGCTGCCGTTTGCAAATCGCCGAAGCGGTTCGTCGCCCACGTTACGCACCGATCTACGCCGGCGTCGTGAACAGGTGTCGGCGGCATTGGCGGCGGCGCCGGCGCGGGCTTCAGTTGACACGAGGAAAGCGCGGCGCAGCAGACCGCAACACGAAGCAAGCGCGTCATTTTCATTCCGCCTTTCCCACGTGGTACCCGAGATAAAAGCCCGCAGCCGTGCCGAGCACGAAGCACACGCCGAACACGGCCCACGACATGCGAAACAATACCACTCGAATCGCTAGGCGGTCAGTCTGGATCCTCGATACTTGGCAGTAGCCGGAATTGAAATCCGGCCACTACCCCGATATTTACTGCCACGAAGTGGTCGTGCGGCTACCGCCTGGCGTCGGGCACGAACTGCACCCGCCAAGAGCAACCGAGCTCACGTAGCCCTTGACGGATCCGTCGTACCCCCAGCACCCTCCGACGCAGTCTTCTCCGTTCGGAGTGTAACCGCATACGACGAGGTTCGTCGCGCCGCAGCCGTACTCTACCGTGCACATCGTAGCGAACGATGCGTGACAGGCCTTCATGGCCTGGTCCTCGTTGTACGTTCCAGCCGGCACGCAATCCTGCCACGTCTGGCCCGTACCGTTGTCGTGCGTGATGGGCGTAGAGCACACATCGGTCCCGCCGACGCCGATAGCACCACCGGCGTTGACCGCGCCGCCCATGCTCGTGCCACCCGTGCCGCCGCTAGCGTGCGCGCCGCCCGTGCCGCTCGCGCCGCCCGTGCCGCTCGCGCCGCCCGTGCCGCCAGCACCGAACGGCGGAGCCGCATCGCGCCCCGCGTCGTCGTCGAAGCGGCCGATCGCGCCGGCGTCGTTGTCGACGACCGCGCCCGCATCGTCCTCGATAGGGCTTCGCCCGAACAGCGCGAACGGTGTGTTGTCGCATCCGATCAAAGCCAGCGCTGCGAAGCACAGAAATTTGGTCATTGTATCGTCCCGAGAGTACGGACGATGGCGTTCAAAACTTCCCTACGGCGCGCGGCGAATACCGGATGTTCGATGACGTTGGACGAGATCGCAAGCATAGCGAGAACTTGCTGGCGGTGCCCTTCCACCCATGTTGCGTAGCGTGAGCGAAATGGAATGACCGTCTGGAAACCGTTTCTCATTTTGCGATTAGTCCTTCGAGCGGATCACCGAACCCTTCGGCGATGGCTAGTTTCTGGTAACGAACCGCCTCGTTGATATACGGGAGCGACGCGAGCACAGCTTCCTCGTTGTCAGGCGCGAACACCAAGTAGGAGCAAGCGAGCTGCTGCACGGCGAGATATCGCGCGCTCGGTCTCTTGTCTCGCTCCTGCCCCGGACGGTACTCGCGCCAGATCGCGTCGCGGATTTTTTTCGGAAGTGAAAACCAGTGATCACGACACGCGAACATGCGCGGCGGCACTTGCCGCTTGCAGCCTGGCGCGTGACAGCGATGCGCCATCTAGCTCTCCTTCGGCTCGTCGTCGTCTATCTTGAACGTGTGGGAGCGCCCGTCCGTATTCGGTATGTCCGCTCGTGCGGCCGCAAGCTCCAGTGCGATGACACGCATATGTCGAGCAGCGAAAGCGGCGAGTGAAGGCGGCTCAACCGTTCGAACGGCTTCCTCCGACACCTCCGCATAGTACCCTAACTGGGTCCGCAAGCTCTGAGCGATACGGTCGAGAAAAACTGGGTCGTTGCTCTTTGTAACCCGCGGGGTGAGCCCGCCGTCCGAATCTCGGACGAATTCCATCAACCCACGCCGCAACCAGCGATCGACGTCCTCTCGCACATCCGGATGCGCGTACAGCACCGTCGCGAGCCCGCCTGCCCACGCCATTCGCAGCGTGTCGTACTCTTCGTCCGGCAGACGTACGCGGAGAATCTTCATGATCCGACCTCCATTGCCCGCTCGTCGGTGAAGTTTCGCGTCTAATTCTTCTCGTGTTCGCATGGCGTATTCTCCCTTGCCACTCGATTGATCAGCGCGCCTACCGCCAGCGCCGCGAACCCGCAGCCCAGCGCGAGTGCCCAGAGCGCAGCGGCCAGAAGGCCAAGCGCGAAGAGGACGGGGGCTCGAAGGAGGGTCATTGCGCCAACCTATTCCCAAACCTATCCACCTCGTAAAGCACCGTCCCTTTGCGAAATGCGACTTTGTGCGGGTATTCTGGCGAGCTATCCCAAGTATGCAAATCTATTATTGCAATTTCGATCGCGACATACCTATCTTTGGCTGTACTGCGAAACTCGTCGGCGAAGTAGGGCCGCGCGACAGCATGAAATTTCCCTGATCCGCATTCCTCTTTGTCCGGAGCCCATCTGGGATGCTCAAGCGTCCCCCCTGGCTCCCACACCGTCTCGTTCGGCGTGTTTTCCTGTGTCTTCCAGTCTCTCGATACGCGCTTGTACAGGACGACTTTTTCTGCTGGCTCGATCGCATGCGCCTCTAACCATCCAGTCGTTCCGAGCGGTGTGCTCGGCTGCACGATTGTAGCGGTGGGAGACTTGCTAGCGACCTTCGCCGTCGCGACTAACAGAATTGCTACGGCGAAGCTGAAAAGATCTATCACGGAGAACGATGAATAAACGTGAACAGCAACGGACCCCCACGCCTCGACGTGCGAGGACTCCCACGCCACGACGTGCGAGGACTCCCACGCCTCGACATGCGAGGATTCCCGCGCCTCGACGTGCGAGGACCCCCGCGCCACGACGTGCGAGGACCCCCACGCCTCGACATGCGAGGATTGCGGGATCTTCGAGATCTGAAGCCTGATGTCGGGGGCGCTCCGGATTTCGATCCACGTCTCGGCATCGAAGGATGCGGGGAGCGCGTCCAATTCGGCCTGCGTATGGACTACTACAATCTTCATCATTGCTCCTCGAATCTATCTAGGGTCATCATCCTCGCTGCTTTCCAATTCGATTCGGGTCGTCACCTCTGTTTCCGCGCCACGTCTGCCTCTTTCGCGCGCAGTGTATCAATCTCCTCGGCTTGCTCGTCGGTGCAATGCTGTGCTCCGGCGAGTTTCCGCTCGAGGCTTTCATTCTGTTCGCGCAGGGCGGAGAGCTCTGCCCGCAGCTTGTTCGTGTCCTCGTACGCTTTTGCAGCGATCCCACTCATCTTCAAGCAGTCAGCCCGTGCCTCTTTCGCTCGCGCTTCAACGATGAGCGTGGCGCCGCGGTCTTCGAAGTGTTTCTCGTTCAATCGCCGGAGCTCTTTCCTCTGCCGCGAGCACTTGCCGCGGAGGCGCTCGTTTTGCGCGTCGACGTTCTGCCCGCAATCGAGTGCGATTCGTGCGTGGCGCTCCAGCTCCGCGTTCTTCGCCTCCGCCGCGGCGAGCTTCTCGAAAAGCGTTGCCGCGTCCTGAGTCCGGATGGTGAGCACCGACTTGCCGGCGTTACGCGCAGTGTTGATGGCGTTGACCATATCGGCTAGTTCGCGGTCGGAGATTGGCCCGCGGCCGTGCGCCCCTTCCCCGACTTCGGTCTTCGGCGGGGCGGCCCGCAGTGAGCACCCCGGGAAGCCGCAGCCGCCCTTGACTGGATTGCCGCAAGGACATGAGAGGAGCTTCTCGCCTTCGGTCTTCGGTGGGGCAGCCTCGACATACGGTGGTAACAGGCGATTGCATTGGTGATGCTGTATCCACCGCTCTCCCTCTTCAGACATGAAGAACGAGGCGCATCGATACCATGCCGCCTCTGGACTCTCGGTAGACATCAGTCGAGTCCCGTTTCTGCAGTGGCGGCGCGCACCAACGCCGCAGCACGCTCGAACGCCTGTGCCAGCGCCTCACGTCGTTCCGCGGTGCGCGGCAGCCAGAACGTGACCGCGCTGCGGTCATCATCCTTCGGCGGATGATGCAGCATGGGTGACGAATGCAGAATGAATTGCACAGCAGAGTAGGTGACGCCAGTGTTGCTCGACTTCTCGAGCGCCAGCACTTCGTCGGTTAGCTCCTGACTATACACATTGATCCTCATTGCTTTTTCTCCATTGTCTTCTCCCCTTTGCTCGCGGCGTCGAGGGCGCGGAGGGCGGGACGCAGCTCGCACTCCAACCATTCTGCGAAGTCGTCTCCGTTCACGGCATCGGTGCCGAATACCGGGTCGAACAGTGTCTCGGCACGGCGCGCTGCTTCCACCACGCGGTCTCGGGGGTCCGTCATCAGAGCGCCCCGCTCGCGTGTCGGAAGTCCGGCAACGGATCGCGCTCAAGTGGAGCGAACAGGTGCAGGCAGTGGGTGTGGTAGTTGTAATGCTCGGAGTCCTTCGGGAAAACCTGGATCGCCTTGAGCTCCGCCCCGACGAAGAGATCCTTGACGCGCTTCATGTCGAAGTAGCTCGGATCGCGCTCGCGCCGGCTCAGGCTAATGTGCAGCCACAGCGAGAGCGCTCCGGTGGCGTCTACCTGGCACTCCACCTCGGCGCAGGCTATCAGACCATCGGTCGACGCATACCAGCGCGCGTTCGGATGCTCCCTGAAACACCGCCAATCCGTCGGAAGAACGCGAGGTAGGCGCTCCTCGGTGGCGGCCATTATGCGGCGCTTAGTGCCTTCGTCGCAGTCGTTCGCGAATACCTTCACGTCACACGGTCCTTTCTCGCTGCTCCGCGTTGAGCCGCGCGACTTCGGCGCGAAGCTTCACATTTTCGTTCTCGAGCTTCAGTAGGTTCCGAAGTGGTAGGCGCCGAGCTTGGACGGCCAGCGCTCGCTGAAGATCCGAATGCCCTCCTCGCGGGCGAAGTCGTAACTCCGCGAGGAGCGGTCCGGCACTCCGACAGCAACATCGATCCGTTCACCGGAGGGGCCGCCCCCTCGAGCCGCGTGCGCAAGAGCAACGTAGAGCATCGTGCCATCGGTTGCGGGGTGGTCAGGCATCTGCGGTTTCCTCCGGCTTCAGGCGGTGCAACTCGCTCTCCTCGAACCAGCACCTTCCGCGAGGAGCGTCAAGGAGTTCACCGTAAACGATCGTTCGACGCACCTCGGTCACGCGGAAGCGGCGACGATCGCCTATCGCGGGCTGGTATGTGTAGATATGGCCAACGCGGATTTCGTGGATGTTCATCAGATTCCCTTCCACCTTTCGATCGGAGTCGCGTACGGCAGCCGGCACGTGGAGAGCTTCACGCCGCCACCGCCCTTTCCCTGCGGCAAGTTCGCGCGCACGAGCGCCTCGGCGAGCTCGGGACAAACGCTGTTTCCGATAAGTCGCACCGGCCGGCGAGCGTCTCTCGGGCCATCGCGCCGCAGAAGTGCGCCGCCGATCGCTGCGAAAGCCCAGTGGTGCCGTACAATCCGCCGCTGGCGTGGATGCCCCACCCGTGCACTTCCGTGCCGCCTCCGTTCAGACCGATGAGCGCTGCATAGACTTGCAGCCGCGTCGGCGACGGTGGAACGGCCGGTATCGGGAACTCCCACGGCGGCGAGTCGTAAAAAGGCTCGTGAAGCCATGCGATGAGCGACGGCATCAGAAAGGCTCTTTCTTCGCCGCCGCGATCCTCTCGCAATGCTCTGCTTCCTTGGTCATGCCGACCACGCTCGAGGGGGACTTGTCGAAGAGCCTTGCGATCTCGTTGTTGCTCTTGCCCTGACTCTTGAGCCACAAGTAGACCGACCGCCGAGCGGCGCACACGGATGCCGTCCGAGGGCCGCCGTACAGATCCTTCAAGGAGATGCGGTGCGCGAGCGAACGTGCTTCGATCTCCTTACGAAGCCCGATCTCGCCGATCCGCAGAACAAACTTCGAAAACGATCGTTTCATCCTGAGCTCCAAAACGGATGTAGCGCTATGCAATATGGCGCGCTCGGCATCTTCTCGTCGTCGACCACTACAGAAGTGTCGAAAGTACCAAATCCGATCTCTCGCCGTCATTTGCGGCCTTTGCTCATTTTCTTGAGAGCCGCGGCGAGCCGCGCCAGCCCTTCGTCCTTTTTCCCGATGAGCGTTTCTTTGAGCCCGTCGCCCGAATCCGTTTCGACCAGATCGAGGAAATTGTCGAGCTTGCCGATGACCGCATGGAGGATGAGTTCATCGCCGGTGCCGCGAGCAATGACGTATTGAATCAAAACCGGCTCAGTCGTCGAAGCGCCAAAGCGGTGCATACGCGATTCCCATTGTACCAGTTCGCGCGGCTCCCACACGAGTTCGGCGATAACCCCGACGCTCGCGAACGTAAGATCGATGCCGGTCGACGTGCAGTCGATATTTGCGACGAGGCAACAAGCGCCTTCCGTTTTCTTGAGCTCGTCGATGATCTTGCCTCGACGAGTGATCGGGATCCCCCCGTGGATGAACTGCGTCGGCGCGACGTCGGCGAGGATCTCGGCCGTCTTCTCGCAAACGGCGCGGCGGTACGTGCCGACAACCACGCGATGGCCGGCTTCGAGATGGCTCTTGATCAGCTCGATCACGCTCTTGAACTTGCCGTCCGCCGCGCTGTCGAGCGCCATGCGCATGCGGCGCTTATCGCCGACGAGCCGAGCGTTCACGCCGATGCGGTTTCTCGCCGGCACGTCGACATCGACGATCTGACGCTGAAGCGCCGGCAGCTCCTTTAGAACTTCCCGCTTGGTGCGGCGAAGGCAAAACCAGTCGAGCCGTTGTCGAAGCTCTTTCAGATTCGACTTGCCATCGAAGCTCCAGACTGTCTTCAAAGTCCCGTCTGGCCCCGGGACGTCGATCTTCGTGCCGCCGCAATGGCGGATCCCAAATGGAAAAAAGTCCCCGAAGCGGCCGGGGCTGATCGTCTCGACGATGTTGTAGAGATCTCGAACGCGCTCCGTCGGCGGCGTCCCCGTCAAGGCGATTCGCCCTCGAGCCGCGTGCGCCAACTCGCGGCACGCTTTCGACCGGCGAGAGCTTGGGTTGAGCAGAATGTGCGCCTCGTCGAAAACGATCGTCAGATTGCTGTCAGCCCACTTGAGCAGCATGTCGACCCACGCATGGACTATGTCGTAATGAATGACTACGACATCGGCCGTGCTTGGAACCGACTTCGGCTTGAGGCCGTAAGGCGCAAACACGGTCGCTTGAGGCCACCACTTGGCGAGCTCGCCGCCCTTGTCGCCGAGACCGGCGGGACGCTCCCATACGCCGCGAACGTGGGCGGGGCAGACGATAACCGTCTTGCGCCGGAGGGCGCGCGCCGCCTTAGCGGCTTGAAAGCTCTTGCCGCAGCCCATGTCATCGGCCAAGAGCGCCCCCGATCCCGCCTGGTTGATCAGAAAATCGATGCCGGTCTTCTGGTACTCACGCGCCCCCTCGTACGACGCGGGCAGATTGTGCGGCCACTCGCGTCGATTCGGCGGCGCGTTTTCGGTCTTCAACCCGAGCTCTTTCAGGCGCGCAACGACCTGCTCGATCGCGTCGATGTGACCGACGTGGGCGCGCTCCTTCGTGTTCCAGCGTGCGCCCGGTACGATCCGGGCGGCGGCGTTGAGCTTCGGCGAGTAATAACCGCCGGCGATCGCCCAGAGAGGCGAATCTTCGAGCTGGTAGACGCGAAAGCCGCTCATTTCTCTTTTTCTTCGAATTGATCTTGAAGAAGCGCTTTTAGACGGCCCAGCTCGTCACGAAACGTCTGTTGAGCGCTAACGGCCGCGGCGAGACCTGCGATACCGCATCAATATGCGTCCCAGGCGTCCTGTTCTATCTGTCTCGCGATTGCACCGAGCCGATCGCCTACGGCTTTCGGGCGTCCGGCTTCGACCCATCTGTTGTGCGCTGACCGGATGAGCCCCTCGATCGCGCCGGGCGCATCCGGGCCGTTGTCGCAAAGCGATTGGGCGAGCGGCCCTTCGTCGTCGCAACAGTCGGCGTGGACCATCTGCGTTGCCGGGAAACATTCGACCTCGAAGCTCCACCCGGCTGCATTCAATTCTTCGGCCAACACTCCGACGTTTTCATCCGGCATCTCGATTTCGACCGAACGCGGACGCCCATCCGGAAACATGAATTGCGTGAAGTGCACAGTTTTGCTCATGGGTTCGGGTCCTTGGACAGCGTGTACCCGAAAGGCAGTTCGCCTGTTGCAAGCTTTTGCCAATGCGCGACCACTCTCTGATGTGTGCCTTCGGCGGCGCTCTCGAGCTTCTTCAGTGCTTCTTCTCTCAGCCATCCGGCTACCGATTTATCGAGCTTCTTCTCGAATTGGTCGAAGTACTGGGGGTATAGCATGTTTTCGTACCGCTGGAGCCTAGCCGGACCATTGATACGCAACCATCGGCGAGCGAACTGCCAAAACACGGCTCCGGACTGAAAGCCGGTAATGCCGCCGTTTGCACCTTCCATACTATTCGCACACCAAGCTGCGGCATAAGCGCACACAGCGATGGCTTTGCACACTGTACCGTAATCGTGTACATAGCCGTTCATTACAGTATTCAAGAATTCGGCTAGCTCCTTCGGAGTTTTTATCTTGTCCGCTTTTTTGAACCAAGCTTCGTCGAGCTTGTCTTCCTCATGGATTGCCGGTCGTTCCTTACCGGGCCCCTCGTTGTAGTGCGTAAAACACAGTCCGCTTTCTCGGATCATGAAACAATCCAAGTCATCCAAAACAACCCCGCATACTTTGCACTTCATGTTTACCTAGTCCTCTCGCTTGATAGAGTGTTCTTCCGGATCGGATCGCACCACTCGCGCCGAACCGATCGATTCGCCGCAGCGCGGACACGGTTTGCGACAGTGGATCTCCAAGCGCCCGTCAACAGATGTAATCCGAGTGTGCGATCGATACGAAGCGCCGCATTTACATTCGACGTTGTACTCCGAGTATTTGTCGTAAGGACTCCAATCGAAATCGTTCAACATTGTGAACCTCTCACCTCTCCGGCATCGCGCGCGTAGAATTCGAGCCCGACACCGGCAAAAGCAGCGCTCGACACCGGTTCGACGCGGATCGCCGCCGGTTCGGCCGTCAATTCGTCATTCCAAATTAGAACCGAATGCTTTACGCACAAGGCTTCCAAGTCGTCGACGAAGGCGCACAATCTCTCGTGCGTGAGCCGTAGATCGCTCATGGCGCCTCGCGCCGATTGAAAATCGCGTTCACTTCGTTGCTCCCGTCACTTCTCCGACTGTATTTGCAACAGCGGGATGGTGTTACCGGCTGTGTAGGTCGGTAGCTGGCCGTTCCACTTCTCGGCAATGCGCAAACGGATCAGGTCCGGGTTCCCCCTGAGCGCGTTGGCTTCCCGGGTAATAGCGTCGGCGCGCGCTTTTGACTCTGCTTCTGTCGCATAGGCGGTCGCCTCGGCGGCAAGCGTTTGCTCTTTCGCCTTCGCTTCGGCTTGCGTGATCTTCTGCCGCTTCTCGTTCTCCGCACGAAGAGCGTCCTGCTCCGCCTTCACTTTCGCTTCGATGCTGGCGTTGAAGTCCTTCGAAAAAGCGAAGTTAGTGACCGCGACGTTCGAAATTCGGATCCCGCCGTTGCAGCCGCGAGAATCGAGCGTCTTGGCGACGAAGTCGTTCAGACCTTTTTCGATCTCCGCCTTCACGGCCTCGCGTTTGGTGACGAGCTCCTCGGCGGTATACTTCGCGGTAACCGCCTTCGTGACCTCTTGAATGGCCGGGTTGAGAATGCCGAGACTCCACGCACCGTCCTCGCTTCCAAACTTCTGAACCAGACACACGGCCTTGTCCGATGTCGGCGCGTACTGGATCGTCAGCTTCGTGTGCACCTCTTGAAGGTCCTTCGAGACGCACTCGGCGTCGTGCTCCACCGGCGCCGTCTTCGTGCTGACGTGGATGACGTCGTCCGCAAACAGGTTGTACCAGGCCAATCCTTCGGGGAGCGTAGAAGGTTGCACCGCCCCCCAGTGTTTTACCACGCCGACCTCGCCGGCATCGATCGTGGAACACCCACATCCGCTCACGAACAGCAGCACAATCAGAAAACACAACAGCTTACCGGTCATCATCGTCTCGACCTGCCCCTTTCGTCACGGCGTTCACGAGCATCGCCACCACGGCGATGACCGTTGTGCACATTATTGCAATTTCGATGATACGGCCCATTTAGCTCACCTTTCCTGCGAGCGCCTTTTCCTTTTCTGCGAGCGCCTCTTCGTAGAAACGGATGATCGTTGCCCAGAACAGCGCGTCGAGGATCGCCCCTCTTTTGTGGTACGCCGACACGGCGTTTTGAGCGGCTTCTCGAAAGTTCGTTTTATCGAGGACGCTCATCGGAGCACCGTCAAGCGTGAGGCCGCACGCGTTATGGCAGTGTAAAGCCAACGCCGCCAATCCTCGTCCGAGACCGGTCCCGGCCGTTCGACGAGTACGACGAGATCGTCGAACTGCGAGCCTTGCTGCTTGTGCACAGTCATGGCGTATCCGTAATCGAAGAGCGCCCCAGCCATCGCGAACGAATGCAATCCGGTGTCACGCGCGAGTTCCTCCGATGACGCGAACGTCTTCTCGCGTCCGAACTGCTGCCGAAGTATCTCGTACTCACGCGCCGCGATCCCGTCGTCCGGAAACTCGATGGATCCGACGAGCTGCGTCTCGCTCTCTCCGATCTCGACGCCTTTCGCGTTGACGTTCTTCTTCGAGACGGCGTCTGACATCAAAACACCGCGCATGCCGTTGTAAATCGGCTCGTCGAGCGATCCGCGTGACGGCTTCATGTTGCGCAAGCAAATAACGTGTTCGCCGGCACGTGGAAGCTCGCGCCCGCTGCGGGCGACGCCGCGAATTCGTCGGATCATCGCGTTGACGCCTACTCGACGCCTGTTCGTGTAAACAGACATGCCCATCTCGAGGAGCCGCGCAGCGTCCGCCTCCCCGTAACGCTCTTCGAGCACTCGCTCGAGAAAGCGTAGGCGTTCGAAGCGCACCGCTTCGCCGGGGAGGCTATCGGGGAGCCGTCCCTCTTCGCGAATCATCTTCGATAGCGCGATGATCGGATTGCCTTCCGCCTGCCGATGAATTTTTTCGAGACGAAGGTTCGGATTCCTCATCAAGCTTCCGACGCCGCCGACCGGCGGGAGCTGGCCGTGATCGCCGATCGCAAAAATCGGAACACCGAAACTCTTCAAATCACGAAGTATCTCGTCGTCTATCATCGATGCCTCGTCGACGGCGATGAGCGTGTAGTTGCGGTCGAGGAGTTCGCGGCGGATCCATTCCTTGCCGCGACAGATCTTGCACGTCCCGTCGACCTTCTCCGGCGAAACGCGAAACGCCTTCGGCTTGATCGCCTCGAACTGAACGACTGTCATCCCGTGCCGGTGGTCGGCTTTGCAAATCGCAACACCGTTGCTCGCTCCGACACCGACGCTGGTGAATGAGAGCTCGTTGACGCAATCCTTCGTCGGGCACGGCTTCTTGACCTCGACGCGCTTCGGCTCGCGGCAATCGCACGGCCGATAGATAAGCGAGTGGATCGTGCCGCAATAGGGGCGCTCGTCGTGTGACGGAAGGCCGTCTTTTCGCGGCTGCACGCCGATAGTTCCGATGCCCGCCGCAATGAGCTTGCGTTTCAAGACGCTTGCGGCTTTGCCCGTATACGCGCAGAACGCGATCGGGGGCTCGAGGACTTCGGCGACGAGCGAGACGACGGTGCTCTTCCCACTTCCAGCGTATCCTGCGAGAGTGAGAACTGGACTGTCGGCGTTGCGCGCCCAGCGAACGACAGCATCGTATGCGACACGCTGATCGGGGGAAAGATCTTTGACTGTAAGGCTCATTTTTTGGCGCTTCCTTCGTACTTCTTCTTGAGACGTGCGAGTTCTACGCGCTCCTCGCGTTCGATCTCCTCTGCTTCTTGCTTCACAGCTTGAGCGTACAAATCAAGTCGTATGACTACATCGCGTAACGCCTGTTCGACCGGACGAGGCGGCCACAACGTCTTTTTCGACATCATGCGGAACGTTTCGACACGGACGGCCGGTGTGGAAAAACGCACCCCGTAGAAACCACTTCGGCCATAGTGGGCGATAAATCCGAACGACGATCGAAAAACAGCGTACAGCTCTTCCGTGAAAAGTTTCGGCTTGTAGCCGGATTTCACGAATCGCTCGAACGCGGCGGTGACCTTTTTGACGTCGCTCATGGCTCACCTTGCCCGACTCAACTTTGGCGACAGTCATCTCCGCACCGGTGCAACCGCTAGACGACGACAACGGCGAATCAGTTTCGACGGACCCGGCAGGCCGTTTCATGAGCGCGCTCTTACCCGCAGGATCGACGACGATCACTTCCCATCCGTGACTGCCGCAATGGTTGAGCATGGCTTGTATGTCCTTTGCGTAGGGCGTCGGGAGCGGGACCAGCATGTACTCCCACTTGATCACGAGTCGCTCCCTCTGCACTTTGGGCCTAGGCCCATCGCGATCGACATCGGATCCGTAAGTCGCCGTCCGCAGCGCCCACAACGCCCCTCGTGCCAAACGCCGAGCTCCGGATGCATTTTCCCGGCTGTCAGGTGCGACCAGATCCACGTGAAGGCAACCGCGCTCGGCGCGCTCGGCGCGATCCGACTATTACGGCCGTGCGTGTAGACCGCGCTGCGAAAGATGCATCCGAGGTACTCGTACGAGTCCGGCCGCGTCAGCACCGCCACGAAGTGTGACGGCGCCCCGCCGCCGCTGCGGCACATCTGGATGCGGTACGTGAACCGGGTACCTGTTCGCTCCGACTGAAACGTGACGTGAGCGTTGCCGGCAAGCATGAAAGCGACGGTGCGTGCTGGATCGAACAACCGCGCGCGCGGGCCCGGGGCGTCCTCGTCCATCGTCATTGAAATTTCGTGTGCGACTAGAGCCATTCTGTTTCTATGCGCCTTTCTTACTCTTTCTGTACGGCATCGGCAAGAGAGATCTTCCTTAGGTTCCCGCCGATCAAAAATGTCGGTCCAAACGAGGATGTCGTATGCCGCTTACAGCTCCTTTCGCGGGCGCCTAGAAAACCGCCGGAGCAGCCCCTCTTGACCGCCTCCGAAATTCAGCGGAAACTGCCCTCTACAAGATGAGTGACCCCCCGCGACGTCGAGTCGTTGCGGCCCCTGCGCGCCGGATGAAACCGGAGCTGCAAGCGGTCCGGGCGATCCTCGAGCCCGACGATGACGAGCTCGTCGTCTTGCGGCTCGAGGCGGATGTCGCCGTCGACGTCGGCGTGCAAGCGGTATTCACAAGCGCCGACATCGGCGGGATCGAACCGGACATCTCGCCCGTAGAGCTCGATGAACTGATCTCGGAGGAATGGCGCATACTCCGGCACGGGCTCATGGCGGCCGGCGTCTCGAGCACGCAGCTACCCGTCGCGCACGATCGCGACTGGATCGAATGGAAAACGCGATGACGGCAAAGCAGATCGAAGCGCTACTCGAGAGAACGTACGAGGCGGTCGAGCGCATCGCACGCGAACTCGGCGAGAACAGCCCAGACATCAACGACGCCTCCGCGAAGGAGCTACACAAGCTCGGGCAACAGGCCCGCGAGCTTGCCGACCGCGTGCGCGTGCTGCAAGGGCAGATACAGAAACGGTACGAGGTGTACTCGAATGCGGCCGGTGTCGAAGAGGCGCTCGCGGAGACAGCGGACAGCCTCGCGGACGAGCTAGAGGCGATCGCGGTGCAGCTCGAGGACTACCAAGACTAGATCGGAGAAAGACGATGGCGTCGAAGGCGGACAAAAAGAAATGGGACGATCTACATGCCGCTCAAGCGAAAGCGCACGAAGCGGCGCTCGCGTACGAGCTAGAGCTCGGGCTCAAATATGGGCATAACTTCCCGCCTTCTTGGCTCAGTCGCGCTCAGCGCGACAAGCTCGATCGTCTTCGCGACAAGGAGAGCGCGGTCGGCGACAAGATCATCGAACTGCTCGTTCGCATCAGCCCGCGCGGTGAGAAGTGGCTGAGAGGCGTCCCGTCGTGTTGGATCCGCAAAGAGCTCACCTGGGAGGACGCCATCCGACCCGCCGAAGAACCGTTGTCCGTCGTGGTGCCCGGCGCGTACGGATACCCAGACGGGTACGTGAAAGAGGCGCCACGCGCGCCGGCGCTTCGCCTCTGGAAGTACAATCGAATTACAGGATTCTGGGGCTACGTCCGAACGGTTACGCCGGAGACAGCAGATCAGTGGCTGTCAAAATTTCGACAAGACGAGCCCGAAGAAAATTTCGCCGTATCGAAAAGCAAGCCGTCAAGACCGCCGAAGGACTATCCCATGGTGTCAAAAGAGTCGAGAGAACAATACAAGCCGAACACTGATGTAAATCACTTCAAAGGACATCTGAACAACGTGATCCTCGTCGCCGGCGAGGCGGAAGGCATCGATGTCGACAGCGACGATCCCGTGTTCGTGGCGATCGTCGTCAACATCACCGGTTACGGCCCGCACCCGGGGGCGATCTGTGCGCACTACAAGAACGCTGGTGCGGCGCTCGAGGTTGCTTTCGAACTGCTCGAAGAGTGGGAGCTCGAACACTACCCGCCCGAGAACAAGGAGGACGAGGAATACCGCACGGAGACGTTCGACGGGCTCACCTGGAAGCTGACGGCAGCGGAGTTCAAAGACGCCATTCGCGGGACGCCGGCGATGCAAGCGGTATTCACAAGCGCCGACAGCGACGATGAGGAGGAGAACGGCGGCCCGCACAAATATACGTACACAATCTTCGACGCGGACCCGAACAGTAGCTCGGGGACGGCGTGGCCGGATCACGATTCGATCGAGTTCGAAGCGGAGGATGACGACGCGGCCCGCGAACACGTGCTGGAAATTATGAGCGTTGAGGCCGCCGGGTTGAACCCTTCCGATGGATACGAGGTCGGTGATCGACTGTACTCGCTGATCTGGAACGAGGACGACATTCAGCTTGGCCGTCAACCGACGTACACGCTGACAGCGGATGATCTCGGCGTCGACGACGACGACGACGACGACGACGACGACGACGACGACGACGACGACGACGACGACGACGACGACGACGAGCCTGAAGCGATCAAACCGAGGCGACGCTGATGTTCCCTCTCCTCTGGCTTCTAGTAGCTGGCGGTATCGGCGCCGGTACCGCGCTCCTCGTAAAGCGCGCTTCCGAAACCACGGTGACCATGATCCCCGGTCAAGTCTGGACGATGGTCGCCGTCGTCACGCCGTCCAAGCAGTGGACGGACATCTCCAAAGGAATGGTCGCCAGCGCCATCCGTCAAGCACTCGCCGGCATCGGTGTTTACGTCATCGACGGGTTCTGGAGTAACACCTACCAGTTCACCGTCGCGGCTTCCGTCATCTCGACAACGCAGCTCAAGGACGCGACGCTACTCTCACTCAACTCGGAATGGGCTTCGCAAGCAAAGATCACGCAGATCAACCAAGCGCCGGCGGAAGTCCCGGTGATGACACCCAAGTTTCCGTGAAAGGACAAGTCAAAGTGGCGAAGAAGAAGCATTCGACCAAGAGAGCGGCACCGCGTGGGGCTTCCGGCGACGAACAGGCAGGCGATTTCGCATCATCGATTATGATGACACTCGGCTACGAGTGGATTTGAAAGGGCACGGCGATGGCAAAACGGTACATTGGAGATGCGATCATCACGATCGAGTACGTCGACGGCAACGAGTACCGCGGCACGATCCGCGTCAGCGGCCACACTTGGAGGTTCTCAGATCTTCACGCCCCACCCGCCGGATTCAACTTCGCGTACGACTCGCCTCGCGCGTACGACGAGATGGCCCAAAGCGCCGTGTCGTTCGGATCGTACTACGCGACCGGCAACCGCGGAGACGACGCGCCGGATTGGGCGCCATCGGCGGAAACCGCCGACGCTATCGCCGAAGCGACAGAGTGGGCGATGAACGATAGAGGCGAGTACGAAGTACGACGAAGCGCGGAAGGATCAGCGCGGGAGGCAGAGCATCGCGTCGCCGACTTCGACTCGCTCGACGACCTCATCAAACACGCGCGAAAGGAAGGCGCAACGCACGTCTACAAGGGGCACAAGAGTTGGGGTGATCCGAACGAGGCCTACCTCTACTTCCCTCGCGGAGACGGCTCCTACGAGGAGGCAGGCGTCTACAACGAGCGAGGGTACTTTCACGTCCCCGCTCAAACGTCTCGAGGGACAGTGCCGCAACTGCCGCGCAACGCTTATCCGATCAAGGATTCGCGGTGGGAACAAAGGTCAGTGGATCTGAGCGAATCTCGTGAAACCGCTTCCGACGCAACGCGGTTCAAGCATCTACTACACGGCACCAGATTCAAGTTCGTAGATCCGACGAATCAAGGTCATCCCGGTTTCGGTCGTGAGGACTGGACGTGGGTGAAAACGGGCCACAACACGTACCGCAGCCCGCTGTCCCCGCCGGGGCGCAAGTACGAACACAGCACGGACGTCAACGTGCCGGTCGTGCCCGAACACGAGGAGGCCCACGAGATGCGCGAGGCGCCGCCCGTGCATGGAGGTCACGCCGCCGAAGCCGGCGCCGGCAATCCGACAACCAAGCCGGGCAAGCACGGGACGCTCTACCTGTACGAGATCAAATACACCGATCCGTCCGACGAGGGCATGGGCGAGATGTCGATGCGGAGGTGGGCGTACAACCTCGAACACGTAGAAGAGCGCTTTTACGAAGGCCCGGGCTCCGAAGGATGGCAGATCATATCGATCGCGCGTGTCCCAGAGAGCGGCGGGATGCATCGCGCCGCGCGCCATCGTCCGATGCGCGAGTCTTCTGTCGTTCGCGACTACATTGCCGTCGACCGCAACGACCGCAAGGTCGCCGGCCCCTTCCGAACCCGTCACGAGGCCGATCGGCATGTGCCCGAAGGCGGGTACGTGAAGTTCACCTCGTCGCAATTCCGGCGGCCGCCGCCGGCGCCCTCATCGTATCCGATGTTCCGCGAAGGCTCTAAACGAGGTTTCAGACCCGGAGCGCGTGTTCGCGTTACGGATAACGACTCGATGTACCGCGGCTGGACCGGAACCGTAGTCTCGCCTGACGTGAACCGTACAGCGCATCTCGGCAATCACGAACGTGCTCTTCTCCAGCACGGCGCCGTACTCGTAGAGACCGGCGGCGGGAAGTTGTTCGTTGTCTACCCGCACGCCCTCGTGCGCAAAGCATGAGAAAGAGTTGCGCCAAGAGGGCGAGAATGACGAGTGATCAATCGTCATCCTTCGACCGCTTTTTCGCCGTCGGCGTTCCCGGACTCGTCGGTAACTCCTCATCGAACTCGCGAATTACCGCCGCCGCCATTTCGGGGGCGCGATCGAGCGGCACGCGCCAGTATCGTTCGAAGATCAAACGCAAACAGCCGCACCGTCGACACCAGACCGCTTGGCCCATCATCGCGTGCCAGTAGCTTCCGCCGCAGGCGCATGTCTCACTGAGCGGAACGTTGGCCATTTTCAGGGTTGTCTCGAGTCCTCGAGCCGAGGTAATCCCGCGAGATGCACGCGCTAGCACTCTACCTCTCGATGGTTCTCGCCTCCATTGCGCCCCACGTCGAACAGGGTCGCAGGGAAGCGATTGCGCAGGACGTCGCCGCCGCGACGCTATCGGAAACGCGAGCGTTCGAGGATGACGCGAACGGCCAAAAAACGGCGCTTCTCCTCCTTTCGATCGCGCATTACGAGACCGGAAAGTCATGGGCGTCCTGGATCGACGACGGCCGGTGCAATGACCCCGCATGGCGCGCACGACACGCCGCCTGGCTTCGGGGCGGCGATTGCGACGGCGGGCACGCTTACTCAATGTGGCAGGTTCATGTGCCACGAGCGCTCGGTCGGGCTCTGAGCGCCGATCGACAGGAAGCGGCGCGCACCGCCCTCCGCTACGCGCGCGCGAGTCTCAAGCTTGGCGTCGGGCTCTGCGCGTACTCGGGGGAGCACTATCCGCATTGCCGGCTGGCCGCCAGGCGCCTCGAGACAGCACACGCGTGGGCGCTACAATTCCCGTATCCGAGTGAAAATCGATCACAGGCGTCGCGCTGAGAAGCTCCCGCAGATCGCTCAACTCAGGCGAGAGGTCGCCGCGTTGAGAGACGAGATCGCCGAGATCAAACGCATGCTCTCCGGCTTTCAGACGGACGTCTTGAACGGCCTAGCGCGTGAGATCAACCGGCGCCCCTCGTCGATCCCGCCGCCGAAAAAATCCTGATTGCGGTCGTCATGGAGGCTTGACGATCGACATCCATCTACGACCGCGACGTGCTCGCAGTTCTGACAATTCGACCGCTGCTTGACGGTCCTTCATCCATCGCAACGCCTGTTAAAAACGATTTGGTCTTCCGACTGACGATCATCATCCGTCACAGCACTTCTTGCAGGCCGCCGGCGAAGAGATTCACGTCGCCTTTCGCCGCCTCGGCTGATGATCGTCATCCGTCACGGCGTCTTCTACGAGAAAAGCCCCACCGACGTCTTCGCCTCCGAGGGGGTTTGACGATCGCCATCCGTCGAGTCGCCCATCGCGCCGAGCTTGGTTGTCTCTTCACTTGACGATCGCATCCGTCATAGCGTCTCCCGCGAGCGCGTGCCATCCTCAGTGGGCCAGATGGACGACGCCCTCCCTGACGATCGCCATCCGTCACAGCGTCTCCCGCGAGGCGATGCTGATCGATGTCCTGTTCGAACAGGCCGCCTGACGATCGCCATCCGTCACAGCGTCTCCCGCGAGGAAGCTTTGGGCGTCGCAGGACCGTAGGTAATCTCCTGACGATCGCCATCCGTCACAGCGTCTCCCGCGAGCCGTCGTGTAGAAAGCCACTGACTTCGACCTCTTGCACGTCGCTTTGCGAGCGGTTCCCCTCATCGGCTAGGGAACGAGCCGTATCCCCACGGAATTGCGGGGAACCGTTCTTTGCGGCACCGAGCCGCTCGATCTCTGAGACAGGCGTCGTGATGGATGAAGATCGGCCACGCTGAACGTGGCGCTCCGGGGGATCCCCGGTTGCCGGACCGATACGGGGCCGTGAGGGAGAGTTGCCTCGCCCTCCGTGCCGTCCGTTTGTCACGGCCGTTGTCCCCCTTTCGGGGGGTTTCGAACCCGCGCTCCGCGGGCCCGCTTCGCCGGTATCGCTACCGGAAGAGTATTGTAAAAGGTTTGCCGCGGCGTTGTCGTCACGGTCGTCGATGTGCCCGCAAGAAGGGCACTGGAAATTCGGATATCCAGGCGAAGTCTCGCGCACGGTTCGGCACAACGCGCAGCGCTTTGTTACCGGCTCGTCTTGAGGCGCTTCCTCGAGACGGCCGCCGATCCATTTCATCTTATAAGCCACACGACGGCGGACATCGCCCATACGTGCGGCGTGGACCATCGGCGCCAAGCGATTGCGCGTTTGGGCGTCGTTCGTGAGGTTGCGCGAGAGCATAGAATGCACCGAACCGGCTGGGCGCATGCGTACGATTTCGACGCCGGTGTCGACAATCTGCCGAACGCTCTTGCCTACGATGTCGTCTCGAAGATCGGTGATCCGCGCGTGATAGTGCGCAACGCGCCGCTTGGCTTCGAAAAAACCGGCGCTCTGGGCGCGCGTCGCAATGCCTGCTCGATAGCGTCGCGCCATCCGACGTTCCCACAGCTTTCGGAGGCGCTCGAATCGCGCGATGCGATCGTCGTCGCGGAGGCCGAGATGGCGGATGTTCGTCGAGCGTTCGCCTTGCGTCGCGACGGATAGGTTCACGACGCCGACCTCGACTCCAGCCACTCGGCCTTTCACGCGCGGTACCGGACGATCTCGCAGAGCGCGACCGGGCCCTCGTGCTTGCGGCGTCGGATCGGGTACTTCCGCTCGTAGCGCGATGTACCAGCGGCCGTCTCTCTCTGAGAGACCGAGAGCGATCGCTTTGCCGCCGTAGGGAAAGTGATGCGATTTCTCTTGCGTGACGGGCAAGTAATCACGCTCTTTCAAGACAACTTCGCCGATCCCCGGGATCGTCACGGTCCGTGACGTGATGCGGATCGGGTTCGGCTGGTCAACGTGGTAAGCCGCGTGTCGCCGGCCGCGAAAACGGGGGCGTCCCGCGCGCTCGTACCGCCCGGCTTTGATATGTTCGAAGAAATGCTTCCAGCCGTCCTCGACGTCGATAACGGCTTCGCGAATCGCGAACGAGGAGAGCTCGGTGAGCCAGCCGAACCGCTCCGGCTGTTCGTCGCGTACGAAGGCGACCTGGGAATACCAGTCGATCGACGTGGCGGCAAAATCCGGGATCGCAGCGCCGGATGCGGGCCGGTAACGCACACGCTTTTGCGGCGTCCAGGCGACCGACGCGTGTTGACCAAAAAGCGCCAAAAGCCCGACGACGACGGCGGCGCCGAGAGTCACCTGCGGCGCATCCTGCTCGATACGAGGTGTACGGACGTCGACCGGCGCGCCACGAGTGAGCGCAGCCAAAGCGTAGCCGAGCATGCACGCCGCTTCGCCGCCGGCGCAGTCATGTCCGGCGAGAGCGCGCGCGCCGCGTGCAATGCCGCGAGCGGCATCGAGCTCGATCCAACGCTCGAGCACCCAGTTGTGCGCGACGCGAGCGCCAGCGACGTGTTTCGCGAGCGCACGCCGCTGTTCGGCGGTCGGATCGATCTCGGTCTTGTACGCGCGAAGGATCACTTTACGGCTCGAATGTTGCGGTCGTCGAATTCTTCGTTCGGCTCGAACTTGCCGTTTCGAAATCGTCCAGTCTGAACCCCCCACACGTCCTCGCGTGCTTTTCGCCGAGCGGCCATTTCCTCGGTAAGCCGTCGAAGCCGCGTACGGAACACTTCATGCTCCTCGTGTTGGATCTCGAGCCGCGTCCGTCGTACGGTCATCCGTCGCCCTTTTCCATGATGAGTGTTTGGCACAACTGTCCGAAAGCGTCGGCGAGTGAGTCGCCGAGATGTGTCCTATGCCCTCGTGTTACGGTCCATTCGTCGTTTTTCTGCCGACTGATCGTGACACGCTCTTGAAGATTGAGATTTGCCTCGAGCGTACCGATGATGTCGAGCGCCTGCTTTGCACGCACGACAGCTTGACGTTCTGCATCGCCCAATTGGCGAAAACGAAGCATGTAGTCGAACACGTCGCTTGCTTGTTCCGAGGTCATCGCCGCATTCTCTCCGCTTCACGCGATCCCATCTTACGTCCGCGCCCCCGCGATCCAGATCCAGAAGCGAGCGACACGATGCGCCCAAAGAATGTGCCGACGTACTATCCGGATGTTTTCGAGAGCGATGGCCGCCTCCGCGAAGAGGCCTAGCATGTCCCATTCGAAGTAGAGCGCAATCCAGTCGATGCGCTCGCGATCGAGGCAAAGGACAGCGTCGATGGCCCGGTCGCGTTGGGAGGCGAGAAGCGCGATCATGGCTGCTTTCGCGCCTTTCGAAACGGACTATCGCTGGTAGCGAACTCGAGCGCATCGAGCGCCGTCCCGCAAGTTCGATCGAATCCGAGATGACGGATTGGCGCCCATGCGTCTGCCACGGAGCACGCCAAGATTTCTAGATCGCGCGCTTTGGCACAGATGTCGCATTGGATAGGCACGCCACTGAAGTGCGTACAGTTCGCTTTGTTCATCGTCGTCCCCCTTCGAGCGCGAGACGAACACCTGTTGCAACAGCATTGATGAACACGAGGTACGCCAAGGCTGCGATCGCGAGCCATGACGTGTGCGAGTAGAGCAAAACCCCCTCGAGGAGCACCGTGAATCCGAGCGCCTTCGACATCGATCCGAATGCGATTTCGGTCCAACGCACTACGGTGGTCGCGCTGAAAAGCAAGCCGCCGGCGACGAGCGCCCAGATCAGATAGCCGCGGGCAAGCTCGTGGTGCGCGAGCCAGTAGGTCGCGACGGGGACCCCGCCGCCGAGAGCGGCGCCGAGGACGGCCGCCGCGCGGTTTCGCGGGTGAAGCGCGAGTCGAACCTCGCCGAGCACGCCCAAGCGCTTCGGTTGACGTGCCGGAGACGGCGAGACAACTCGAAGGTTCGAGCTCGACTTGCGCGCAGCGGCGGTCATCGCGCGCCTCGCGATAGTTCCCATCCCGCTTCTTCGATGAGCCGCTTGAATTGGAGGCCAGCGTACCGTCCGAGATGCTTGTAGATGATGTCCGTAGCGCGGGTTCGATCGAAATCGCGGATCAGGACCAGATGGTACGCATCGAATTTGTCCTGCAAACGTCCGGCAACCATTTTCATGGCGACCAGAAACTCTGGCGTAACGACAGGTAGCGGTACGCCTTCTACCCTCACTGCCGCGTAAAGGGCGTCTTCGTAGAGCCGCGCCCATTCATCCAGTCGAGTGATGACGTTCAACTCGATGCCCCCTTCTACGGTTCTCACGCCGCCGATAGTTGAGGGCTCGCCTTTGTAACCGAGATCGGATTCGGCGATCACGTCTAGATTGGACGTCAGACGAGGCGCCCCCCAGATTTGGGCGGCCGTGCCCCCGACGATGGCGATTCGTTCGTTCGGATGCGTCGCAGCCACATGTTTGGCGGCAGCCATGAGCGCTTCACGCGACAGAAAACGAGGCTGATCTACGATTCTTGCTGACATCTCAAAGACTCCCTTCGCCTCGGGTATACGCACCCTAGCTGCCGCGTCTTCCCTTGTCAACCACTCGCTGACGATTGTCTATCTGCGGTTGACAGGGGATACCAGAAGAGATAATCCCGTAGACCTGAGCATGAAATCGAATTTCGGCGCTCCTGTAACCGCCCTTCTCGCGGCCGGCATGGTCGGCTCCTACGGGCTTGAGCTCAACGCCGGGGGGCACGTCGCCTGCGTCAATGCCGGCTTCGTAGCGGGCCGCCCAGAGCTCAGAACAGCCCTTTCAAGCCTCTTCCTGCACGATCCGTCGAACCCGTGGCACCTGGCCGGAAACGTTGCCTTCCTGGTCGTTTTCGGTATTCTCGTAGAGCTAGAAATCGGTAGCCTCGGCTTCGCGGCCCTCTTCGTCGCGGCCGGTCTCGGCGGCGCCGCGATGCACTGGCTCATCGATCCATCATCGACCGTCCCGCTCGTGGGCTGCTCAGGCGCCATTTTCGGGCTCCTCGCCGTTGCGGCCGTCCTGCGCCCATGGCTGCTCACGCCCGTCGTCGTGTACGTCGGGCTGACCGTCTGGGAAGCGCTGACAGGCACCGGAGGGCACGTCTCGGTTGGGGCGCATCTCGGGGGCTTCGTCGTCGGCGCCATCGTCGCCGGAGTCGTGAGCAGGCGCGACAGTACGGTATTGGAGCGCGCATGACCCCGCGGGCGAGAGGGCGCCGTTTGGCGGATTTGCACACAACGACGGAAGCACTACGACCGGAGATGTTCATGGCCGATAGCTTTGCGATCCCCACGTACGTCGCCGACGCGCTGCGCGTTTGGCATGCAGCCGCGATCGAATACGATCCGCTCAACCCATCGACAGTGGCGTCGGAGCGCGCGGTGGCTGCTTGGAGATCGTTCGAGGGCGCATGCCTGAACTGGGAAGCCGTCGGGCGCGCCAACAAGAAGCAGAGGGGGCCGACATGATCGGAAAGACGATCGCCGACTTCGAGCGGATAGCGCTATCCGTCAACGACGGTCACCTCGAGAAAGACGACGGTGATACATTGTCGCCATGAACAAGCCCGCGAAGACCGCGCCCAAACCCGAAAAGCCGATCCAGTGGGCGATTCGTCTGCCCGCGTCCTTCTTGATACGTCTCGACAAGCTCGCAGAGAACATGTCGCAGCCGGGAATGAAGCTGACTCGAGCGCAGGTTCTCCGTCTCGCCGCATATCGCGGCGTCGACCTGATCGAAGCGGAGCTCAAGAAAAAGCCGTGAAACTCTGGATCGTGATCATGCCGTCGGGCGAACAGCATATTCTCGACAAGGAACCGATCGGCGGTATCGAGGAATGGGCGAAAGGCTTGTCGGTGACGATCTTAGAATTCCGCTTCACGCGCTTCGTCAAGAGAGCCGCCGGGGAGAGCCTAGCGAAATGAGTTTTCTCGAATGGGCCGTGTTCGCGTATTCGGCCGGGGGCGTCGCGACGGCGTTCGCAGCCGTCGATCATCGTGGCCGTCGCCCGCCGATCGAAGACTACCCGTTCATCGTCCTCGGTTGGCCCATCGTGCTCTGGCACACGTTCATCGACTAGTCGCGGCGTCGACGTCGCTGTCGACGTGCCCCACCGACGCCTTCGAAGACCTTCTGCAAGTTCTTCTTGAGATCGGGGAGTGCGGTCGCAACCGACTTGGCCGCTCGAACTGTATCGCTGTCAATGCCGTCGAGGATGTCGAGCGGACTCGCGAGTAGATCGTGTTCGTGAATGAGACGAACGGCTTTCAGCGCCGCCGAAAGCCGCTCTTTCTCCGGGGTACGCTCGTCGACAGCTAGCTCGACGAGATCGCGCGTTTTCTGCCGAAGGTTCACGGTTCGTCGTCCTCGTCGGATTCCCGGCGACGTCGACTGCGGCCTTTGCCGTCGCCGAATGTTTTCTCGTACTCTTCGAGCATCGCGTCGGCGTATTTGGTGGCGATCTCACACATGTCATCGACGATCTCGTCGTTGTCATGTGTGTCGGGCGGCGCGTAACGCGCCAATGCATCGTGCGTCCACGCCACCCAGAGTTCCGAAGCTTGTTTCACAGAGACGGCCATTTCCGATCTTCTTTCTTTCGTCGCGGCGATAGTCGACAGATGACAGTCGGGCAGTCGAATTCCGCGTGAACGTCGATGCCGTCCTCATCATGTCGAACGCCGGCACCGAGACGGGGGGCGCCGAGCGCCCATTCGACGCCGATCGAATCGTCACTCTCTCGCCAATGCAGCCAAGCACGTCCGTGCCATGGAAAGCCGCTTGGAGCTACGCCATCGGCGCCGCGACGCTTCTCATTCAAGTTTTGCCAGTGCCCCCAGACGAGTCGGTCCCGATCTTTCCGTTCACTCATGCGGCGGCCCCGCGCGACGACCGCTGCCGTAGAAGTTCACGTAAACCGAGTTCTAGTACCGCGCGTACGACGGCGCTCTCCTTGACCTCGACGCCGACCTCCCGGCTCATGTGCCGCCGCTCGTGCTCGAGCGCGCCGCGAAACTCGCGGGAGACCCGAACGCTGATCATGTCGTCGTTTTTCATGCCGGTGCACCCTACGCCTGTCCAGATTGTCTGACAAGTAAGACGAGCATCTTGACCCGCGCTTCGCGTTGGCGATAGCATCCTTCTCCCGCTTGAGACGTCTCGTCTCGAGGGGCTTCCACGTCGAACTGATCAGCACGGCACCTCGCTGCTTGAGGGTGACCGAGCGACGGAGGGCTTCGCGTTGACGCACGCCTCGATTCCTATTCGTTCGTCTATCGTCTGCCGCGCACGTGAGGGCCGTTGAAGCGTGGCCAAAACAGCGCCCTGGGACTCACATCTTCTAAAAAACAAGCAGGGCGCCTACCTGCCGTGCCTCAACAATGCGGTCGCGATCCTGACGCATCGAAGCGAATGGCACAACGTGATCGCCTACGACGCGTTCGCCGGCGTCGTGATCAAGAAAAAGCGCCCGCCGTGGTGCGAGGATACGGCGCCGGAGGACGACTCGCTCGGCGACTGGTCGAAGGAGGACTCGCTGCGCACCGTCGTCTGGATCACGCGCGAGTACAATTGCCCGGTTCAGACGTACATCGTGGACGAGGCCGTCCAGGTCGTTGCCGCGCGCTGGCAGACGCATCCGGTGCGTGACTGGCTCAACGCGCAGAAGTGGGATCGCAAGTCGCGGCTCGACTCGTTATTCATTCGACTCGGCGGCGCGCCCGACACTATCTACACGAAAGCGGTCACGAAGAATTTCTTCCTCGGTGCGGTCGCGCGGATCATGCGGCCAGGCGAGCAAGTCGATTCGGTGCTCGTGCTCGAGGGCAAGCAAGGTGCCGGCAAGAGTTCTTTCTTTCGAATCGTCGCGTCGGAGCCGTGGTTCCTCGAAACGTCGATCAACATCGGCAGCAAAGACGGTTACCAAGCGTTGCGACGAAAATGGATCGTCGAGTTCGCCGAGCTGAGCGCACTTCGACGATCGGATTTCTGGTTGATCAACCAGTTCATCACGGCGGTCAAAGACACGTACCGCCCCTCATACGGGCGCTCACCGATCGATTTTCCGCGGCAGGTTGTCTACGGCGGCAGCGTCAATCCGGACGGTGCCGGCTACTTGAACGATCCGACCGGCGCCCGCCGATTCTGGCCGATACCGGTCAAGAAAATCGATCTCAAAGCGCTTCGCGCTGAGAGGACGCAGCTCTGGGCCGAGGCCGTGTACCGCTATCGCAAGTGCGAAAAGTGGCACTTGCAGGACGCGAAGCTGCTGCGCGCCGCCGCGGAGGAGGCCGAAGAACGACGGCAAATGGATCCGTGGGAAACGCACGTTCAAGAATTTCTCGGCCGCGTGAAAAACAAAAAGCTTTACGCGAAGGACGGCGTACGCATCGAAGATCTGCTCGACGACGCCGTTCAAATGCCTCGCGATCGACAGGAGCATTCGCATCGGATTCGGATGGGACGCGTGCTCCACGTCATCGGCTGGGGGCGCGTCGTGCGAGGTTCCGACGGGGCTCGGCGCTACCTTCCAGACGAATAGAAATCGAGCATTATTTCCGGTACTGGCGGTCCTAACTATGCGAATACTATCCGATAAAAGTAAAACATCCAGTACCTCCAGTACAAGAGGGGGGGTCTGGGGAGGGGCATTGGAGAAGGGTGAAAATCTATGGCCCCTCCCCGAAAGACAAACCTCCATTGGAGGTACTGGAGGTCGCCGATCGGCGCCGAAAATCACGATTCAGCGTGAATCGTACTGCGAATCGTATTTTCGAGCCTTTTCGGATGCGGCAAATTCGGTTGTCGATCGCAAAATGGGACTACAAAAATGGCTCCCGGCGGAGATCCCCGAAAAGGTCGAAAAGTGACCGCTGGAGGCGATCCGGATTTCTGGCGCACAGAGACGCCAGAGCGACGCCAATCGGCTGTCGAAACGGCTCCAGTGGCTTTGAACCGCCGTCGACGGCGATGTACCGTACGCGCGTACACGATTCATCCGAAGCGCATGCTCCACGTGCTCGAGGAGGATCGCGCGACGTACGAAGCGCCCGTCGAATCACGCCCGACGACGCGCGGTGAATGCGTCGGCGGCGCGCGTCCATGCCCCTTCGTAGGGTGTCGCTATCATTTGTTTCTCGACGTCAACGTGCGTACCGGATCGATCAAGTTCAACTTTCCCGACCTCGAGCCGGAGCAACTCAACGAATCGTGCGCGCTCGACATCGCCGATCGCGGCGGCGTCGCGCTCGAGGACGTCGGCGAGCTGACGAATATCACTCGCGAGAGAGTCCGACAGATCGAAGTGCGCGCGATGGCACGGCTTGAGGTGGCGCGGCCGCTTCGAGAGCTCGTCGATGATCGAAGTGGGCTCACGCCGGTGCGCGTCCTCCCGCAAGTGAGATCGCCGCGTGACAAGCTCGACGGGAAATAGCACGACCTAAAATTGAAGTACCTACATTGCGCCCCATCGAAGCGGGGGGGTAGTGGCCGGATTTAAAGCGTCATTTTCAATTCCGGCCACTACCGAAAAACGTGACCGATCGCCTTTGCCGTTCGGCCGGATTGGCGCTTGACATCGACGACACATTGGTGTAAAAGTGTCTCCAGAATGGCCGCCAAGAAGCGCACAAAGCAGGATAACGATTTGGTTCGCGTTCAAACACGTGCCCTGGAACATGAAGCGCGTCGGTGGGCGCTCGCAGCGCGCAAAGAGATGCGAAGCCTAAGCTCGTGGTTGCGACGTGTGGCAAACGCCGCCGCCGCTACGGAAAAAGGATAAAGGCAGATCGATGCGCAAGATCAAGCGATTGACACCCGAACAAGATCGGCAGCTTCTTCTCTGGTACGCTGATTGGCTCGCAGCAGGGCGCGCGACCGGCGAATCCGATAAGGCGCGAACCAAGGCGGTGATCTCGAAGATGTATGCGAAGATCGGCCAGCGGGAGCCGGTATTTATCTGGCTCGATTCGCCGCTGCAGTGCTGCGCGGCGATTGGGATCTTGCGAGCGACAGCGCGCAAATCGCTCCGGTCGCAGCTCGGGTCGCAGCTCGGGTCGAAGCTCTGGTCGCAGCTCCGGTCGCAGCTCGAGTCGCAGCTCCGGTCGCAGCTCGAGTCGCAGCTCTGGTCGCAGCTCGGGTCGCAGCTCGAGTCGCAGCTCGGGTCGAAGCTCTGGTCGCAGCTCCGGTCGCAGCTCGAGTCGCAGCTCGAGTCGCAGCTCCGGTCGAAGCTCCGGTCGAAGCTCTGGTCGCAGCTCGAGTCGCAGCTCGAGTCGCAGCTCGAGTCGCAGCTCGAGTCGCAGCTCCGGTCGCAGCTCGGGTCGCAGCTCTGGTCGCAGCTCGGGTCGCAGCTCGG
>Ga0335069_10000276_pt1 | contig 90255 bp, 56 predicted proteins | sample Lox_Sample_11_FD_206714 | JGI IMG/M metagenome (GOLD analysis project Ga0335069, IMG submission 206714) | Soil microbial communities from Loxahatchee National Wildlife Refuge, Florida, United States - Lox_Sample_1.1 | ecosystem: Environmental > Terrestrial > Soil > Wetlands | place: USA... | reverse complement strand
GTTCGCCGCGGTGTGATTGGGCGGGAATTTTTTCAAGGAGCGAAGTCATGGCGAAATTTCTTTGCACGCACACGGTTCCACCGAAGGCGGTAACGCTGGACATGGTGAAGCAGATCAGTCGTGCGGCGCAGACGGACGCGGTGGTGAAGGGGGAGCGGTCGTTTGGGAACCTTTCGGAGGGGAGGATTTCGTGCATATTTGAGGGGCCGAACCGGGAGGCGGTGGCGGGATTTTTCAAGAGCAAGAACATGCCGGTGGATTCGATTGTGCAGATGGATTTTGAGGGGGAGTGCGGGGAGATAGTGGCGTTGTAGTGTGGCGGTGGTTTGAGGGGGAAGGTTAGGACGGCCTGCGGGCCGTCATGTGCGGGACGCCCATGCCACGAAGTGGGGTAGAAGGTGAGGGAGCGATAGGCATTATTATCAGCCACATTAAGGTCCAGTTAAGCCAGGATTTATGTCGGGATAAATCGTGCTCCATTTGGAGGCAAATTAATTAAGTTGTGAGCAATTGCGGAGTAATGTGTGGCGCTTCGGGCACGCTAGAGCTCGTGGGATCGCGTCTCTCGTTTTGTGGTGAGGGTCGCGTGGAATTTGTTCTTTTTTTTTAGAGAAGAGGGTTAAGAAAATGGCGAAGAAACAAGGTTGGATTCTGCAGGCGGCGGTGGCGGCGGTGGTGGTGGGATCGGCGGTCGGGGCGGTTCGGGCGGATACGCTGGCGGATTGGACGTTTGAGACGAGCCAGCCGGCGACGGCGGGGCCGTTTGTGGCGGAGTCGGGACTGAATGCCGGCAGCAGCAATGCCAGCGGCCTTCACTCTTCAGGGGCGGTCGTCTACAGCACGCCGGCGGGCAATGGAAGCCCCCACTCGTTCAGTTCCACCACGTGGTCAGTCGGGGATTACTACCAGTTTACGACGAGCACCATCGGGTACAGCGCGGTGCAGTTTCAGTTCGACCAGACGAGCAGCAACACGGGGCCGGGACAATTCCAGCTTGAGTACAGCACGAATGGAACGACCTTCACGAACTTCGGCTCGTTTTACACGGTGAACCCGAACGTGGCGCCCAATACCTGGAACGCTACCACTGCGACGACGGCGTCGACGCATAATTTCGATTTGTCCGGCATTACTGCGCTGGGCAATCTGAGCCTGATTTATCTGCGGCTGGTGGACTTTTCCACGGTTTCCGCGAACAACGGCGTCGTGGCAACGGCCGGCACGGATCGCGTCGACAACGTCATCATTACCGGTACGAATCCTCCTCCGGTGGTGACTTTATTGTGGACCGGCGGAAATGCGGCATGGGACACGGTGAGCCCGCGCTGGCAGGACGCGTCTCTGAACAGCGTCAACTGGAACAATGCGAACGGGACGACGGTGGTCGCCAATTTCAACACGGGGAGCAACATCACGATCGACGGTGGCGGGATCACATCGAATGGGCTGACGTTCCAGAACGGATCGGATGGCGTTTCGCTGAACGGCCCGGGAACGTTGACGCTGGCGGGGAGCAATGTCACGGTGGCGGCGTCGAACACGGCGACGATCGGTGCGAAGTTGTCGGGGACGGCGGGGGTTAATGTGCTTGGCGGCGGCAGTCTGGTGCTTTCGAACGCGGGCAATGACTTCACGGGTAATGTGACCGTGAGCAACGGGACGTTGAGCATCAACAGCGACGGGGCGCTGGGCGACGCTTCCAATACGGTTAATCTGGCGGGTGGGACGCTGTCGGTGACGGCTCCGTTGACGGAGAGCCGGACGTTTGCGATCACGGGGCAGACTTCGACATTGAACGATAACGGCAACAACATCACGATTTCATCGGCGCTGACGGGCGCGGGTCCCCTGACGAAACTTGGAACAGGGACGCTCACGTTTACGGGGAGCTCTTCGACGAGCCAGTTCAGCGGCGGGATTGCGATCACTGCGGGCAAGGTGGTGATCAATAATGCCGATGCAACGACGGGGATCAGCGGCGTGGGGACGGGACTGCTGTCGGTGTCGGATGGGGCGACGCTGTCGATCGAGGGCGGGCAGCATCTTGGCCGGCCGACGGGATCTGTCGCTCCGAACGTCACGCTGACGCCCGGCGCGACCGGCGCGACGTTCCAGGCGAGCGGCGGAACCACGGAACTTGACGGGGAGACGTTCTCGATCGGGACGGGCTCCGGGAATGTGACGATTAAATCGGTCGGCGCGACCGATCAACTCATCTTCAACACGGCCCTGCGCAATGGCGGCGGGACGACGAGCGGCGCGGTCATCAACGTGCAAGGTGCGGGCATTGTGCACCTGGCGTCCGGCGCTGTTTCGACGTCGTCGGCCGGGACGCAATACTCCGGGTCGTGGGTCATCAATTTGGACCAGAACACGGGGATTCTGACGGCGGGACCGATTCTTTCCGGAGGCGTGGGCGAGGTGCTTAATGCATTCGGCTATCAGGCGCCGGCGGCGAGCGGAACGGGGGCCTATGCCGGCACGACGAATCCGGTGACGATCAATTCGGGCACGGTGGCGTTTGGCGCGGACCAGGCGAACCCGGCGTCGAGTTCAGTCACTCTCGCGAACTCTTTCCGGAGCCCGCTGACGCTGAACGGCGGGAAGATTGCGTCGACCGGGCTGGATTACAGCGGCGACGGATCGGCGGACGGGGCGCCGGTGGTGGCGAACCTGGCGGCGAACATCACGGTGAACGCCGGGGCGACGTCGTCGGTGCTGCTGTACGATCCCGTCGAGGGACCGTCGTCGGGCGGGCGCAGCCTGAACATCATGAACGATCCGAATGCGAAAGAAACGACCGGGACGGCGGTGTCGAGCAACCTGACGTGGGGTCAGAATTCGACGCTGGTGGTTGTTGGGCCGAGCGTTGCGGCGGCGAGTTCGACGGCGGCGGCATCGTTGAACCTTGTGCGCGATACCGGTACGGTGACGGTGGGGACGGGGGCGACGCTGCAGATCAACAGCAATGCGACGGTGGTGCTTGGCGGGGCGATGGATGCGCTCAGCGATGGCACGCACAATGTCAACGTGGTGAACAACGGAGCGTTGAACGTGACCGCGGGCGCCAAACATGCCGGTGGCGTGGATGGTGCGGGGAGCGTGGACGTTGCGGATGGCACTTCGTTGACGGCTGATCACGTGGTGCAGGGTTCGCTGAGCATCGATGGAGCGGGCGTTGCGGCGATTCGTGCGGGCGGCGGGAACAACGGCACGAGCAAGATCAGCAACCTGACGATTGCGGGCTCGACCGGCGCGTGGACGGCGGACATGAGCATCGCGGACAACAAGCTGATCATCGAAGCGACGGCCGGGACGAAGGCGAGCATTCTGTCGCAGACCCGGGACCAGGTCGCGTTTGGCAAGACGCACGTGGCGGGGATCACGACGGCGACGCTGGCCTCGAACATGGGCGAGGCGGTTGTGGATAATGCGATCGTCGGGAAGTCGACCTTCGGCGGCATTGCGGTTGATTCGAGCAGCGTGCTGGTGGCGCCGGAGCTGCTGGGCGATGCGAACATCGACGGGCATGTGGATCTGACGGATCTGTCGACGGTGCTGAACAACTTCGGCACGATGACGCCGGCGTGGACGTCGGGGAATTTTGACGGTGCGGCGACGATTGATCTGACGGATCTGAGCGCCGTGCTGAACAATTTCGGGTTGTCGAACCCGAATGCGACAGCGGCGATCGGCAGCGTTGCGACGGCGGCGCCGGAACCGGCATCGCTGGCGATGCTGGGCGTCGGAGCCGTGGTTCTGGTATCGCGTCGCCGGAAGGCCTAAACTGTTGTTGAGCAGTTGGTAATTTGTATTCAGGTGAGCGGCGGGAATGGTGAGCATTCCCGCCGCCGCCTCCATCGTGTGCGGAGGTGCGTATGAGTTTTTTTAGGGAAGAGATGAGCAGTATGGCAGGTAGGAAGATGATTTCAGGCCGTCGTGGATTCACGTTGATCGAGTTGCTGGTGGTGGTGGCGATCATTGCGTTGCTGATGGCGATTTTGCTGCCGTCGCTGGGGCGGGCGCGGGCGAGGGCGCAGTCGACGGTGTGCTTGAGCAATCTACGACAGTGCGGGATGGCGACCAGCATGTACGAATATGACTACAACAATAATTTCCCATATCCGGTGTCGACGCCCGGCGAGCCCTCGCTCTGGTATAACGCCATCGATCCTTACTTGAGCGTGCTGGAACCGAATGGCGGCCGCGCATATGTGAAACACAAGAACGATCCGATTTGGGCATCCTTGCCCGCGAATACAGTGAATGGTGCCGTTTCGGGAACGGAAACAATCCAAGAATTTTCCCGGACTTACAAAATGAACACGAATTTACGTCGGGTGAACCAGAAAATCCCTGGCTCGACAAGTCTCCAATTCGCGCGCACGACCGATATTCCACAGCCTTCGAGTTTTGTCCTCTACGGTGATGGGCGGGCATTTGATGTCATTCCGCAGGATACCGCTGAAATCGGACTTTTTTCGATGGATGTAAACCACCCAAGCAACACAGGAACTTATGCGGGTGTTGCACTTCGCCACAATGGCGGGGCGAATATTGTGTTTGTAGATGGTCATGCGCAGAATTTTGTCCTTACGTCACCGAATACCTTGGTAACGCCAAGCTCGCCGAGTCTTATTTTGCCGCGGTGGCCGACGGAGTTTCTTAATGCGGGCGGCACGGAGTCTCAGAGCGTAAGCGGAGGCTCGTCCTACGCAGCCCAAGGCTTGCATCTGAATCCAGCAATGCCGATGACTTGGTCCATACCAGGAGTGCTATTTCATCCATAAGTGCCATTAGGCGAGTTCGGCGGACTTCGGGGTACCCTAGGGAGCGGTGAAGAATCAGAAGTTGCCGATGACGTGGACGGTGCCGGGGGTGTTGTATTGAGGGCGGGATTCGGTTTTGAACTGACACAAAAGCCTCGCGCGAGCGGGGCTTTTTTGTTGGTGCGGGGATGAGCTTCGGGCGTTGCGGGCAGGAGGCTGGTGTTACTGGGCTCCCAACTGAAACTCGCGCCGGGCACGCGTCGATCTTCGATCGACGGCTAAACATTTTGAGGGTGATAATCCAATGGGATCTGGATTACTCGGCGAGTTCGGGGCGGGCTTCGAGGTGCTGGCGAAGTTCGTGGCCGTCGAGGGGGAGGTGGCCGAGCTGGCGGGCTTCGAGGATGGAGGCGGTGAGTGCGACGTAGGCGGCCTGGTGGAGGTTGGCCCCCCCACCGAGCATTCCGGCGGCGATGGCGAGGAGTGCTTCCTCGGTGCCGAGCTTGTCGATGGTGCCGTTGACGGGGGAGGCGAGGTATTCGGAGCGAAGTTTTCCTTCCCAGGATTCGCCGGGGAGGGGGTGCTGGAGGGAGTCGAAGGCGAGGAGGCCTTTTTTGCCGAGGGGTGTGAGGAGGGCCTTGGTGCGGAGGTCGTCGAGGAGTCGGTAGGCGAGAGAGGAGACGCCCTGTTCGTGGTCGCGCATAGCGATGCGGAGTGCGCGTTCGGTTCCGACGAGGAGGTCGATGTCGTGGAAACGGACGAGGCGGCCGCGGGAGCTGGCGGTGCCTGCGCAGATGCGGTGGAAGCGTCCCCCCCCGGATTCGTCGGCCTTGGTGCGGGATTGGTGGAGGATGGCGAGGGTGAGGGAGTCGGTGAGCATGCCGACGCCGGCGTCGTAGAGGATGAGGGTGTTTTGATCGTCGGCGGTGGAGTTGCCGGTATCGGGGCCGCGGAGGGCGGCGAGTTTTTTGAGCTGGTCGAGGACGTAGCGTTCGTTGGTGGAGTCGGTGGGTGTGGCGGGGCATTCGTCGAGGGTGAAGAGCTTTTGGGTGTCGACGACGAAGCGGGTCTTGGTGGCGATCTTTTTGCGGTTGCGGATGGGGAGGACGTGGACGCCGGCGGCTTCGAGGTCGTCGATGGCGGCGTCGGAGGCGTCGTCGGTGCCGAGGGAGGTGAGGAGGGTGGGTTCGGCGCCGAGGCCGGCAAGGTGGCGGGCGATCATGGCGGCGCCGCCGAGGTAATCGCGGCGTTCGAGGGGGACGAGGGACATATTGGGGCCGTCGCCGGCGATGTCGGAGGCGTCGCAGTATTGGTAGCGGTCGAGGACGAGGTCGCCGACGATGATGAAGGGGCGGTCGACGATGTTGTCCATGATGTCGATGAGGGTGTGCTTGCGGACGTTGTAGCGTTTGCAGAAGAGGGCGATTTTTTCCTGTTCGAGGTCGAGGCGCCCCCCCCCGTGGGCGTAGTTATCGATGATGTGGGAGGAGGAGTAGACGACGTCGCCGGAGGAGAAGATGACGCGTCCGCCGTAGGCTTCGACGGTGTGCTTTTCCTTGAGGAAGCCGGGGTGGTTGTTGTGTTCGTACTCGCGGCCTTTGATGTAGATGTCGGGTTTGAAGTTGGCGAGAAGGTCGACGGCGGTGTTGGTGGGGTTGATGTAGACGTAGTCAACCATTTCGAGTGCGGCGAGGTTTTCGGCGCGGAGTTCCTGGGGGACGTAGGGGCGTCCTTCGCCCTTGCCGACGTGGGGGTCGCCGGTGAGTGAGACGACGAGGATGTCGCCTTGTTGTTTGGCGAACTGGAAGTAGCGGATGTGTCCGGGGTGGACGATGTCGAAGCAGCCGTGGCAATGGACTACGGTTTTGCCGGAGGCGCGAGCAGCGGCGCGGTGGGAGAGGAGCTGGTTGAGGTCCACGATTTTGCGTGGGGCGATGTGGCGGTAGCGGGCGGTAGTCATGTCGGGTTTATCGGCTGAGCTGGGGGAATTTCATCAGTGTGAGGGGAGAAGGAGGGGGGACTCGCCTACAATGGCGAGTCGTGAGATGTCCATTAGAGGTCGATTCGAAAACGGATAAATGGCCACGAAAAACACGAAAGACACGAAAGTGTTTTGGGGTTTTTGAAACCAGCTTTTAAGGAGTAAAGGGATGGAATTTCGGTTGCTGGGCAATTCGGGGTTTAAGGTGCCGGTGTTGACGCTGGGGACGGGGACGTTTGGCGGGGAGAAGAGTGAGTTTTTCAAGCATTGGGGGACGACGGGGGTGGAGGAGGCGACGCGGCTGGTGGATATCTGCCTGGAGAATGGGGTGACGATGTTCGATTCGGCGGATATTTATTCGGATGGGAATGCGGAAACGATTCTGGGGCAGGCGATCAGAGCGGGGGGCGGGGGGCGGCGCGAGAAGGTGCTGATTTCGACGAAGGCGACGTTCCGGTTTGGGGCGGGGCCGAATGATGTGGGGTCGTCGCGGTTTCATTTGATTAATGCGATTGATGGGGCGCTGAAGCGGCTGGGGACGGATTACATTGATCTGTTTCAGTTGCATGGGTTTGATGCGCAGACGCCGATTGAGGAGACGCTGCATACGCTGGATCGGATGATTCGGAAAGGGAAGATCCGGTACATCGGGTGCTCGAATTTTTCGGGGTGGCATTTGATGAAGTCGCTGGCGATTTCGGAGCGGCATGGGTGGAACAAGTATGTGGCGCACCAGGCGTATTACTCGCTGGTCGGGCGGGATTATGAGTGGGAGTTGATGCCGCTGGGGTTGAAGGAGGGGGTTGGGTGCGTGGTGTGGAGTCCGCTGGGGTGGGGGCGGTTGACGGGGAAAGTTCGGCGTGGGCAGCCGCTGCCGGAGACGTCGCGGCTGCGGGACAAGACGAATGTGGACATGGGGCCGCAGGTGCCGGAGGAGTATTTGTATAAGGTGGTGGATGCGTTGGATGAGGTGGCGAAGGAGACGGGGAAGACGGTGGCGCAGATAGCGTTGAATTGGCTGCTGCAGCGGCCGACGGTGTCGACGCTGGTGATTGGTGCGAGGAATGAGGAGCAGTTGCGGCAGAATCTGGGGGCGGTGGGGTGGAGTTTGCGGAAGGAGCAGGTGGAGCGGCTGGATGCGGCGTCGGAGGTGGTGCCGGCGTATCCGTATTGGCATCAGCGCGGGTTTCAGGAGCGGAATCCGAAGCCGGTGTGAACGAACATCGGCGGGACGCCGATGCCACACTTGAGCAGCGGTTTTGGACTGGAGGCGCGTGGAATGCCGATAATGAGGGCATGAATGAAGTAATTGAATCGATATATCGGGAGAAGAAGTTCACGTTGCCGAGCGGGCGGACGGTGGAGCCGTTTCCGACGAGCATCAAGCGGGAGGAGGGGGAGGCGTTGTATCGCGTGGTGCGGGAGAAGAAGCCGGAGCGGACGCTGGAGGTGGGGATGGCGTGGGGGATGTCGAGTTTGTTCATTTGCGAGGCGCTGCGGGAGAACGGGCGCGGGACGCATGTGGCGATTGATCCTTTTCAGGGGAATTTTGAGCATGGCGGGGTGTGGAATGTGAAGCGGGCGGGGTTTGGGGATTTGCTGACGTTTTATGAGCGGCCGTCGCAGTTGATGCTGGCGGAGCTGGCGGGGAAGGGGGAGAGGTTTGAGGTGATTTTCATTGACGGGTCGCATCTGTTTGATGGGGCGTTTGTGGATTTTTATTTTTCGGATTTGTTGCTGCCGGTTGGGGGGTTGGTAATTTTTGATGATCTGTGGATGCCGGCGGTGCGGAAGGTGATACGGTTTGTGCTGACGAATCGGCGGTATGAGATTGCGGAGGAGTATCTGGGGGCGCGGCCGGCGTTTTTGCGGAGCCATCTGCAGAATCTGAAATACCAGGCGCGGAAACGGTTGAAGGGGAAGGGGAACCTGGGGGCGGGGAGCGAGATGGCGTTGCACAAGGGGCGGAATGTGAATTGGTGCGTGCTGCGGAAGACGGGGGAGGATGATAGGGCGTGGGATCACTTCGCGGCGTTTTGAGAGGACGTAAACAGGAAGTCACGCCCCCCCCCGCGCGAAGTACTCGCAGATTGAGTCCCTCGGATCGGCGAGCACATTCCGGCGATGCCATCGCCGGCTTTATGTGGTGTCAGAAGCGGATTGAGAGGCCGGTGAAGACTTCGAGGTCGGGGGCGGATTTGGTGACGCCGAAGTTGGCGCCACAGTCGATCTGGATGTTGTCGGTGATGGGGTAGAGGAGGCCGGTGTCGGCGGTGCCGATCCAGTTGCCGGCGCCCTTGGAGGAGACGACGGAGTAGAATTCGACGTAGCTGTCGAGTTTTCCGATGAGGAGGTGGTGGAGTGTGGCGCTGTTGACGAATTCGGAGTGGTATTCGTCGCGGTCATCGTCGCGGAGGGCGTCGAACTCCGTCATGGCGCCGGCGTGGAAATCGAGGGGGAGGTCGAACTGGAAGGGGATGATGAGTCCGCCTTCGACATTGTGGTTGTAGCCTTCGATGGTGTTGGTGGGGAGTTTGATGAAGGGGAGGAGGGCGAGGGCGAAGTGTCCGTCATCGTTGCCGATGAGGTTCCACTTGATGCGGAGTGTGGTGTCGCCGGTGCCGTCCTGGTGATCGACATCGCCGGTGTCGCGGTTGCGGTCGCGGTTCCAGAAGTAGGGCGTGTCCATGACGTCGAGTTCGACATCGTTGGTGAGGCCGAGGCGGATGTTGAAGGGGGCGGCGGCGAGGGTGGTGGAGACGTTCTTGTCGGTGGAGGCTTTGTGGCGGTCGTAGACGTAGTCGGCGAGGCTCAATTCGAGTTGGAGGTGTCCTGCGTCGACGGTGATGGGGCCTTCGGTCTGGTCGGGACGGTCGGAGGAGAAGTCGCGCATGGCGGAGGCGGGGGTGGGGTTGAAGAGGTTGTACTGGGATTTGTCGGGAGCGGGTGCGGGCTGGGATTCCTGGGCGTGGAGGTTGGTGGAGATGGCGGCCAGGAGGGCAAGAGATGGAGCAAGGGAGAGAATACGCATGGGGAGCCTCAACAAATGTGACCGTGAAAGTATCGGCCGCAATGTTGAGGGAGTTCGATAGGAATTCGAGCCTAAGTAGGGGATTGGCGCTAATTCAGGAAGCTACTCGGCGGTGGTAGCGGCGGGACGCGAAATTGTGGGCGGGTGGAAATCGGCGAACTTTGCGCGGATGGTCGGCGAGAAATAGTAGATGGCGCCGCCGGCCAGAGCGAGGAAGAGGAGTATCCAGGGGAGTTTGAGTGAGCGGCGGGGTTCGAGGGTGGTCCACGGGTTTTCGCCGGCGGCGGGGAGGGCTTCGGCGGGTTCGATGCGGATGATATTGACGTTGTGGGGTTTGGCGCGGCGTTCGGCGTCGGCTTTGGATCTGGCTTCGAATTCGAGGGTGATTTTCTGGCCGGTGTCTTTGGAGTGTGCGAGGACGCGGTATTTCATGGCGCACTCCGATCCAGAGAGAGGGCCCGGGGATCTGATCGCGGGGCTCTCTTTTTTTCCGGCAGGCGGGGCGTGGAAGAGATGGTATTAGACTTCGGCGCGGACGAGATCTTCGTAGGTTTCGCGTTTCCGGACGATGGTGTACTTGTCGCCGTCGACGAGGACCTCGGCGGCGCGCGGCCGGGAGTTGTAGTTGGAGGACATGGACATGCCGTAGGCGCCGGCGGAGAAGATGGCGATGAGGTCGCCGCGTTTGGCGGGGGCGATGTAGCGTTCCTTGGCGAGGTAATCGCCGGACTCGCAGATGGGGCCGACGACATCGACTTTTTCATCGCCGTCGACGCGGAGGGTGCTGGTGCGATTCGGCGGGACCAAGGCGTTGCCGGGGTTGGCGGGCCAGATGAAGTGATAGGATTCGTAGAGCGTGGGGCGGATGAGGTCGTTCATGGCGGCGTCGATGATGACGTATTTCTTTTCGCCGGCGGCTTTGGTGTATTGGACCTGGGCGAGGAGTATGCCGGAGTTGCAGGCGATGGAGCGGCCGGGTTCCATGATGATCTGCAACCCCTTTTCGGCGCGCTCGCGGAGCAGTGGAACGATGGTGGCGGCGTATTCGAGGAAAGCGGGGGCTTCGTTACCTTCGTAGAAGGCGGCGAATCCGCCGCCGGTGTCGAGGGTTTCGATGCGGATGCCGTCATTGGCGAGTTCGTCGATGAGGGCGAGAGCCTTGGTGATGGCTTCGGCGTAGGGCTCGGTGAACTTGATGGGGGAGCCGACGTGGAGGTGGAGGCCGTGGAGGCGGACGTTGTGGGCTTTGGAAGCCTGTCGGTAGAAATTGGCGGCGCGATCGATGTTGATGCCGAACTTGTCTTCTTTGCGGGCGGTGAAGGTTTTGGTGTGTGTGGAGCGGTTCTGGAGGTCGGGGTTGACGCGGAGTGCGGCGTGGGCTGTTTTGCCGAGCTCACCGGCGATGCGATCGAGGTTCCAGAATTCGTCTTCGGACTCGACGTTGAAGGCGCGGATGTTGGCGTGAAGGGCCTCGCGGATTTCGGTGTCGGTTTTGCCGACGCCGGCGAAGAAGATTTTGTTGGGATTGCATCCGGCCTTGAGGGCGCGGAAGAGTTCGCCGCCGGAGGTGACGTCCATGCCGGCGCCCTGGTCGATGAGCGTTTTGAGAAGATTGACGTTTGGGAGGGACTTGATGGAGTAGCAGATGATGGGCTTGAGCGTTGCGAAGGCTTCTGCGATGCGGCGGTAGTGGGTGGTGAGGGTGGCCTTGGAGTAGATGTAGGTGGGTGTTCCGACCTCCGCGGCGATGCGGGAGACGGGGACGTTCTCGGCGAAGAGCTGGCCGTCGCGATAGACGAAGTGGTCCATGGTATTGCGGGTCCTTCTGGTGTGAGCAAAGAGAGGAGATTATAGCAGAGATCTGGCGGCGTGTGGCGGTGAGGGTTGGGCTGCGATGACGCCGAGGATCGTGGGGCGCGTGGCGCCGGTGACGGAAGGGAGGTTGGCGGGGATGCCGTCGAGAGTGGCGGCGGCGAGGAGAGCGAAGCTGGCGGCTTCTTTGGCTTTGTTGGGGATGTTGTAGTCGTCGATACGGGAGATATGGGGTGTGGCTTTGGACGAGAGGTTTGGGGCCGCCTGCGCGGGGAGAGTGCCGGGTGTTCGATGGGGAGATGGGCCGGCGCTAACGCTAGGGGTTCCCTTGGGCATCCCGATGGGTCTGGCGATGGCGGCGAGTTCTTCGTGGAGCATGCGGACGAGGGTGGGGTTGTCGGCGCCGCCGCCGCAGAGGATGAGTTCATCGGGCATTTGGGGGAGGAAGTTCTGGTAGGCGTCGGCGATGGACCAGGCGGTGAGGCGTGTGACGGTGTGGATGAGGTTTTCGAATTTGCCGTGGCGTGTGCGCTGGTTGTCGAGGAGCATTTGGGCGAAGTGCTGGCCGAAGTCTTCGCGGCCGGTGGATTTGGGCGGGTGCTTTTTGAAGTAGGGGTGGGATTGGAGGACCTTGAAGAGGTTGGGGTCAAGGGCGCCGCGGGCGGCGAGTTGGCCGTTCTTGTCGTAACGGTGTCGACGGTTGGTGTGTAGAGAGATGAGAGAGTCGATCAGCATGTTGCCAGGGCCGGTGTCGAAGGCGAGCACATCGCCCCGCGCCGCCCGAGGCGGCGGGCGTCGGGTGGGAATGCGGTTGGCGGGGGGGAGGTAGGTGACGTTGGCGATACCGCCGATGTTTTGGACGCAGCGGGTTTTGGTGGGGTGGGAGAGGAGGGCGGCGTCGGTCCAGGGGACGAGGGGGGCACCCTGGCCGCCGAGGGCCATGTCGGCGGGGCGGAAGTTGGCGACGGTGGTGATGCCGGTGAGCGTGGCGAGGATGGAGGGGTCGCCGAGTTGGAGTGTGGAGGGGATTTTCGATTTTTGATTTTCGATTTTCGATTTGCCGGGCGGGAGGTGGCAGATGGTTTGGCCGTGCGAGCCGAGGGCGGTGATTCCTGTTCGGGGCGTGAGGGATTTTTGGAGCAATCTCTCGACGGCGGCTGCAAATTCCTGAGCGACAAGGGCGTTGAGTTCGCACAAGGCCTGCGAGGTGGTCGATGCGGGAGCCATGACGGCGAGGAGGCGTTTGCGGAGGTCTGATGGCCATGGGTGTTCGAGGTGGTGAAGCACCTTGAGCGAATAGCGACCGGGGCGGGAGGTGGTGATGCGGACGAGTGCGGCGTCGATGGCGTCGACGCTGGTGCCGGACATCAAGCCGATGAACAGGCGCGGAGGCATCAGGCGGCGCCTTCGTGAAGAAGCTGTTCCCAAATCGTGGTGGTCGCGGCGAGGAGGATTTTGTCGTTGGCGTTCATGTCGATTTCGGCTTCGGCGGCGCGGGCGGTGGCGATGAGCCTGGGGATGAGGGCATAGTCGAGAGCGCCGGTGATGCCAGGGAGAAGGGTGGGGTGGGGAGTGCCGAGGGCGTGGCGGAGGCGGTCGGCGAACCATTCGGCGGCGATGGTCATCATGAGGGCGATGCCGTCGCGTTTGGCGCGGTCGGCGGAGGCGAGTTTGTCGTGGAGGAGGTGGAGATCGGAGAATTCGGCGGCGAATTTGGCGATGAGCGTGGCGACTTCGGAGGCGGCCATGCGTCCGGCGACGAGCTGGTCGAGGGCGCCGCCGAGTTCGTGGGCCCAGGCGAGGATTCCGCCGGGGGTGAACTTGTTGGTGGAAGGGCCGTCTTCATCTTCTTCATCGGCGGCGGCCGCTTTTTTTGCAGCACGTTCGGCGGCGGCGTTGTTCTTCTGGTCGATCAATTTGATGTTTCCCGCCCAGAGCAGCGCGCGGCCGAGCGAGCCGCGGGCGAGCCGTGCGAGGAGTGCGGCATCGTCGCTGTTCATTCCCTGCTCGATGAGCGCATGGGTGATCACTTCGTCCGGCAGCTCATTGAAGGTCACGAGCTGGGCGCGCGAGCGGATGGTCGAGAGGAGTTCCTGGGGGCTGGTGGTGATGAGGATGAGGTACGATTCGGCGGGCGGCTCCTCGAGCGTCTTGAGGAGGGCGTTCTGGGCGGGGGCTTCCATGAGGTCGGCTTCATCGATCAGAAAGAATTTGCCTTTTCCGCGGAAGGAGCGTTTGTAGATTTTGGCTTCCTTGTTTTCCGTCGGGTCGCCGGTGATTTCACCGCGGATGACATCGATGGAGAGCGTGGTGCCCTTCGACTTGCCAGTCTTGTCGTGGTAGCGGATGAGCTCTTTGGTGACGATGTGCAGGTCGGGATGGTTATTGGCATCGATCGCCCGGCACGATTCGCAGGTGCCGCAGGGGAGGGTGAGCGGAAACTCCGGAGGCAGTTGCGGAACGGCACCGTTATTCGGGCGGTGCTGGGGATGGTCGCAAAGGACCGTCCTGGCGAGTTCGACGGCGAGTTTGAACTTCCCGACCCCTGCGGGTCCGGCGAACATCCAGGTGCTGGCCAAACGCCCCGAAAGAAGGGCCCGCTGGAGTTGAGAGATCGCGCGCGATTGCGCCTGAACATTGAGCATGCGGAGAAGATACAGCGTGTGCGAGCCGCGGACAAATCGCCAATATTACGGCCGAAGGGGCTGAGCACCGGCCGCCTGGGTCGCCGCGGTGTTCTTGGCGAACGCATCGAGGAAGAACGCGAACATGTCGGCGCGTTCCTCGATGGCCTGCTTTTTGGAAGCGCCAATGCCGTGGCCACCTTCAAAATCGACCCGCAGGATCACGGGCTTTCCGCTGGTGGTCGCGGCCTGGAGGTGCGCGGCCATCTTTCCCGGCTCCCACGAATCGACGCGGGGGTCGTTCATGCCGGTCGTGAGCAGGACAGCGGGATAAGGAGTGTTCGGACGAACGTGCTGCGTGCCGTCCATGGTGTACAAATCCTCGAACCCTTCGAGTGTCTGGGTGGAGCCAAACTCCGGGATATTGCTTGGACCGTTCGCGGACTGCTCCATTCGGAGCGCATTGCAGCAGCCGACTTCGATGCAGACCGCCGCGAACAGATCCGGGCGTTCCGTCACGGCGCGGCTCATTGTGATCCCCCCCGCCGATCCGCCATCAATCGCCAGCCGGGATGCACTCGTGTACTTCTCATCGATCATGTACTGCCCACAGGCGATCAGGTCGCGCCAGGTGTTGGGCTTCGTCAGCTTGTAACCGCCCTTGTACCAGTCCTGCCCCAGCTCTCCGCCGCCGCGCACGTGAGCTACCGCATACACGCCGCCGCGATCGAGCCAGGCCAGCGCCGAGCGCGAAAAATACGGATCGATGCTCATCCCATACGCCCCATACGCATCAATCCAGACCGGATTCGTCCCGTCCCGCTTCAAATCCTTGCGGTAAATGATCGACATCGGCACGAGCGTGCCGTCATAGCTCGGGACCGTCACTTCGGTTGAAGTGATGTCCTGGCGATTGTCGTAGGGTCCAGCCGGGGCGATGTCCGTCGTGGTCACCTGATTCGTCGCCGGATCGTACATGCAGGCCCGATCACCGCGGGTCCAGCCACTCAGGAAGAAGATCAACCCCGGCAAACGCGGATCAGATCCCAGAAACTCGGCATCGCCCATGAACGGGAGCGTTACTTCGACGGGGGTGGGGCTGTCGTAGGGCAACCGCAGCACGTGATACGCGCCATCGAGCGACTCGCGGATATAGAGTGCATCGCTGGCCGTCGACAGCGAACGAATGATCCCGTCCCCTGCGGGCACCACGACGCTCGCATGCATGACATCCGGATTCTTCAGGCTCGTTTTGAGAATTCTGAAATGGGGCGTTCCCTTGTGCGACAGCAGATAAATGTCATCCCCGTGCACGGCGTACTGATCGATCTGATCATCAACATCGCACACTTTTACCCAGGGTATATTCGCCTGCTGCAGAGAGGAGACCGGCGCCGTGTATAACGTCTGCTCGTTCTGCACACCGTGTCCAATCACCCCGAGGAGGAAATGGGAGTCCGGCTGCATGCCGAGCACCGGGGTGTCGGTCGGCGTCATGGGAATACGATCGGTCAGGCCGGCCTGCATGATCTTGCGATCGCTCTCCGGATCCGTGTTCAGCACATGCAGGAACGCTGCGGGGTTCATGTACTTATCGGTTTCCGGCGCCTTGGGCGCCAGCTTCTGCAGGCGCACGTAACTGAACGAATGATTGTCATCGCACCAGGAGACAGCGCCGTAATCGGCACGGTCGATCTTTTCAGGCAATTCCTTGCCCGTGGTTGTGTCCAGGATGTGAATCACCGCGGCTTCCGACCCCCCCACCGAAATTCCGACCGCGACGTAGCGCCCGTCATTCGAGGGCGCAAAGTAGTTGATCGCCGCCGGCTCGCCCATGGGCCCGGCGTAATGATCCGTATCGAGCAGCATGGTGTCGGGAGCGCCGAGATTTGCGCGCATGTAAAGCTTGGCCGTATTCTGATCAGGCAACGTTTTCAGCAGGAAGAACTGGCCGCCGAAGATCCGCTCCACATCCGGCACGGACGCCGGCGTCGAGTTGACATACTTCGTAATGTCCTTCAGCAGTTGTTCGCGCTGCGGCAATGCGTTCAGACATTTCCGCGCATATTGTCCCTGCGCCTTGAACCACGCCAGCACCTCCGGATCGGACAAGTTCTCCATGTACCGATACGGATCGGTCACCTTCACTCCAAAATAATCATCCACCACGGGACGCATTGGCGCGGCCGGCGGGGCAGACTGCCCGAACGCAGCCGCAGCAGCGCACAGAACAACGGCGGATGAAAGGAATTGGCGCATGGTTCACTCCGGCAATCGAGGATTTGCCGGAATTGTAGCGTCGAAAAAAATCCATTCACAGGTCGGCCGGACAGAATCTGCAGATCTCAGCATCGCATAAGGCGTTGCGCTGGATCGCACATGATAGTGTCGCGGTTTCCGGCAAGGTCGTGAAAAGCAGCGCTGGGTCAGGCGATGGTGATGCCTTTGTCGAGGTAAACGTCCTGAATGAAGTTCAGAAGTTTGATGCCTTCCTCCATGGGGCGCTGGAATGCCTTTCGGCCACTGATAAGTCCCATGCCACCGGCGCGTTTGTTGATGACGGCGGTCCGGACGGCTTCCGCAAAATCGTTCTCGCCCGATGCGCCGCCCGAATTGATCAAAGGCGAACGGCCCAGATAACAATTGGCAACCTGGTAGCGGCAGAGTTCGATCGGATGATTGCCTGGGGTCAACTCGGAGTAGACTCGCTTATCCGTTTTCCCAAACTTCAGGGCATTGTATCCGCCGTTGTTCTCGGGCAGCTTCTGCTTGATGATGTCGGCCTGAATGGTGACACCGAGGTGATTCGCCTGGCCCGAGAGATCGGCTGAGACATGGTAATCCTTATCAGCGGTCTTAAAGGCGTTGTTTCGCAGGTAGCACCAGAGGACGGTAACCAGACCGAGTTCGTGGGCGAGGGCAAAGGCACGGCTGACTTCCTGAATTTCCCGACTCGATTCTCCCGAGCCGAAATAAATGGTCGCGCCGACGGCCACCGCACCGAGGTCATAGGCCTGTTTGACGGAGGCAAAGAAGATCTGGTCGAATTTGTTGGGGTAGGTCAGCAGTTCGTTGTGGTTCAACTTGACGATGAAAGGAATCCTGTGGGCGTATTTTCGGGAGACGCTACCGAGGACGCCGAGGGTGGAGGCCACTGCATTGCAGCCTCCCTCGATGGCGAGTCTGACGATGTTTTCACCATCGAAGTAGAGCGGATTTGCGGCAAAGCTCGCACCTGCAGAATGCTCAATTCCCTGATCGACGGGGAGAATGGAGGCGTAGCCGGTGCCAGCCAAGCGCCCGTGATTCAGCAGCGTCTGAAAATTCCGGAGCACCTGTGGCGAGCGATCGGAAGCGGACACGACGCGGTCGACAAAATCCGGTCCGGGTTGATGCAGCGCCTCCTTTGGAAATCCCTTGGCCTTGTAGTTCAACAGCGAGTCAGCGTCGCTTCCGAGGAGGTCGACGATCGAATTATTAATGGCCATGATTCATCCTTTCGTATCATCGTGGAACGGCGATTCACGAGCATGCCGAGTTTCAGCGAGCGGCGGCGGATCTCGCCTTGTTCCTGGGATAGTAAACCATTGCTTCCGCAGCGGGTCCAAACAAGGCACAAAGATCGTTGGCAACATCAACTACAGAGGACACGCTTCAGGCGACGGAGTTGGAAAGAGCGTAAAAGCGCTTTCCGCCACTAATGCCTCACGTAAGCAATTTCCGCTTTGACGTGGCTGCTGGCATTCCCAACTAAATTCTGTCCGCCGAGACTTTGCCTCGACTACGGATATCATAATAGGTCGCGACAAAGCAGAAAGTCCCGGATCGAGGTCTTTATCTGCAATGCCGGCGCGGGCGAGATCCAGCTCAGCTCGGCCGAAGCGGTTCATGTAAAAGTCAGTTTGTCCGAAAACGAGAGCAACTTGGCCTGATGCGCGGGCGTCGCTGAGCACCAGAGGGTTCGAGGAACCGGAGATCCGCGAAGGGATTGACGAGCAGAGTAATCGTCAGGACGACCAGCAACTTCTTTCAGAAATGTGGTCCGCTGCGCTATAAGCGCGTGGGCACACCGGTGTTCGAGCGCAGCATAGAGGAGGGCACGTGAATCATCCGCGATCGCGTGTGTGAACACCTGAAGGTAAATCCCGTCAGCGCCGCCTGTAAGCGGTATCAGTATTGCTATGGCAATTCGAAAACCAAGTTAACGCGAGATTAAAGGAGAGCATTCATGACCACACTAGCTCAGGAACCCCGCACTCCGAAAAGAACCTTCTCAGGAGAACGACTCTCCGCGGAGGAACTTCGCAAAATCAACGCCTACTGGCGTGCGTGCAACTATTTGGCGGCAGGGATGATCTACCTGCAGTCGAACCCGCTGCTTCGGGAACCATTGAAAGTCGAGCATATCAAGCGGCGATTGCTTGGGCACTGGGGGACAAGCCCCGGCTTGGCCTTCATTTATCTGCACCTGAACCGTCTGATCAACAAGCACGATCTCAACGCCATTTTCCTGGCAGGTCCGGGTCATGGCGCGCCCGGCGTGCTCGGACCGGCTTACCTTGAGGGAACCTATTCAGAGGTCTATCCGAACAAGGGAGAGGATGAAGGGGGAATGCAGGCGTTTTTCAAAGAGTTTTCATTTCCCGGGGGCGTCGGCAGCCACTGCACGCCGGAGACGCCGGGGTCGATCCATGAGGGCGGCGAACTGGGCTATTCGATCTCGCATGCGTTTGGCGCCGCATTCGATAATCCAGGTCTCCTTGTCGCGGTGGCGGTGGGAGATGGCGAATCGGAGACCGGGCCGCTGGCCACCTCGTGGCACGCCAATAAATTTATCAACCCGGTGCGTGACGGCGCGGTGCTGCCGATCCTTCATCTGAATGGCTACAAGATCAACAATCCCACGCTGTTGTCGCGGATCTCGCACGACGAGATCGAATCGCTCTTCAAGGGCTATGGCTGGACGCCGCATTTCGTTGAGGGATCCGATCCACTGGAGATGCACCAGAAAATGGCAGCGACGCTGGAGGATTGTGTCCTGGATATCCAGGAGATCCAGAGTGAAGCGCGGCGGACGGGCCAGGTCCCAAGACCGCGTTGGCCGATGATTATTTTCCGGAGTCCCAAGGGATGGACGGGCCCGAAGAGTGTGGACGGCCACAAGGTGGAAGGATTCTGGCGAGCGCACCAGGTGCCGCTGGCGGGCGTGCGTGAAAACCCAGCGCATCTCAAACAACTGGAAGAGTGGCTGCGCAGCTACAAGCCAGAGGAATTGTTCGATCAGGCGGGGCGCCTGGTTCCTGAGCTCAAGGCACTGGCCCCCAAAGGCCCGCGCCGGATGAGCGCAAATCCGCACGCCAATGGCGGCGTTGTCCGCAAGCCGCTCCGGATGCCGGACTTTCGCTCCTATGCGGTGAAGGTCGACCACCCCGGAAAGGCAGCCGTCGAGAATACCCGGCCGCTCGGGAACTTCCTGCGCGACATCATGCGCGAGAACATGAATACCTTCCGTGTATTTGGTCCCGATGAGAATACTTCGAATAAACTCGATGCCGTCTACGAGGCTAGCAAAAAATTCTGGATCGAGGACTACCTGCCGGAGGACGCGGATGGCGGGGAGCTGGCAGTCGACGGCCGAGTCATAGAAATGCTCTCGGAGCACACGCTTGAAGGGTTCTTCGAAGGGTATCTACTCTCGGGCCGGCATGGCTTCTTTTCGACGTATGAGGCATTCGCGCACGTCATCGATTCGATGTTCAACCAGCACGCGAAGTGGCTGGAGATCTGCCGGCAGGTTCCCTGGCGGGCGCCCATCTCATCGCTGAATCTGCTGATCACATCGACCGTCTGGCGGCAGGACCACAACGGCTTTACCCACCAGGACCCGGGCTTCATCGATCTCGTGATGAACAAGAGCCCGGACGTCTGCCGCGTCTATTTGCCGCCCGATGCGAACACGCTGCTCTGCGTCGCCGACCACTGTCTGAGAAGCACGAACTACATCAACGTGATTGTCTCGGACAAGCAGAAACACCTGCAGTACATGAGCATGGAGCAGGCCGTCGAACACTGCACCAAAGGCCTGGGCATCTGGCCCCAGGCAAGCAACGATCAGGGCTGCGAGCCGGACGTGGTGGTGGCGTGCGCCGGCGACATTCCGACCAAGGAAGCGTTGGCCGCGGTGGTGATGCTGCGGAAGGATTTTCCCGATCTTAAAATCCGCTTCATTAACGTGGTCGATCTGTTCAAACTCACGCCGAGCACGGAGCACCCGCACGGCTTAAGCGATCGCGATTTCGACTGCCTCTTCACCACGGATAAACATGTCATTTTCAATTTCCACGGCTATCCATGGCTAATCCACCGGCTGACTTACCGGCGGACGAACCACAAGAATTTCCACGTGCGGGGCTACAAGGAAAAAGGCAATATCAACACGCCGCTCGACCTGGCGATCCGCAACCAGATCGACCGCTTCAGCATCGCCATGGATGTGATCGATCGGGTGCCCGCCCTCCAGGTTGCGGGCGCGCATACGAAGGAGAAGCTTCGCAATATGCAGATCGAGTGCCAGAACTACGCATATGAGAACGGCATTGACAAACCCGAGGTCGATCAATGGACATGGCCGTCATGAGCGACTGGCGTGCGGGCACGCCAAGCAGCGCATCATGATGCGCCCCGCGCAGCTTTGCGGGGCGCCGGCTCACACTGGAACCATGAGGCGGCCGGCTGTTTTTGCCGGGGCCCGCAAAGCCTGAGCGCGCCGAACTTTGAGCACAATCGCGCTCAGCAGTCATCCGACTCCGGGACGACACGCGATACGTCGGCCCCCAACCGGCTATGAAAGGATCATGATCATGAGCGCTGCGCCTGCTGTCCCCTCGGCGGCACCTGCCGATTCAGAGACGGCCACCCCGGCAATGCTTCGCCAGTACGGCTGCGGTCCGATTCAATTCAGTGGTGCAGACAACGCGCTCTACGACCGCCACCTCATGTTCGACAACGTAGTCAAGCTCGCTGACGCCGATTCACGAGAGCGCTTCGAAGCTTTGGCCCGCGCCACACGCGACGTTCTTTCGCAACGCTGGCTGCTGACCGAAGAGACCTACCGCCGCGAGAATCCAAAGCGGGTCTACTATCTTTCCATGGAGTTTCTCCTTGGCCGGTCGCTTGCAAACAATATGACGAACCTCCTATTGGATCCCGTCGCAAAGCAGTTCGTGAAGCAGAAGCATCTGGACTGGCTGGATATTCTCGAACAGGAGCCGGACGCAGGGTTGGGAAACGGAGGGCTTGGGCGCCTGGCCGCCTGCTTCCTTGATTCGATGGCGACGATGCAGCTTCCCGCGATGGGGTATGGCCTCCGCTATGAATACGGAATGTTCAAGCAAGCGATTCGCGACGGCTGGCAGGTGGAACAACCGGATAACTGGCTCCGCCGGGCCGACCCATGGGAAGTCGCGAGGCCGCTGGAGAAAGTCGAGGTCCGACTGAATTGTTCTTTCGAGCTGCGCGGCGGAGCGTTGCAGGCGGTTCTCGGGAAAAGTTCCAGCCTGATTGGGATTCCGTACGATCGGCCCGTAGTGGGTTTCGGCGGAAGAACGATCAACACGCTACGCCTCTGGGCTGCTGTAGCGCCTGATTATTTTGACTTTCAGCGTTTCAGCAGCGGAGACTTCGTAGGCGCATTGGCCAAAACACTGGAAGCGGAATCACTTACCCGCGTGCTGTATCCCGACGACTCCACCAGCATGGGCCAGGGCCTTCGTTTTGTTCAGGAATATTTTCTGGTGGCCTGCTCTCTGGCGGATCTCGTGCGGCGCTTCCGGCAGGACAACAATGACTGGAACACGTTGCCGACCAAGGCGGCGATTCAACTTAACGACACGCACCCGTCGATGTCGGTGGCGGAACTGATGCGCATACTTCTCGATGACGCCAGGCTCGGCTGGGACCAGGCGTGGGACATTACGCAGAAAACGCTTGCGTATACGAACCACACCCTCCTCCCGGAAGCGTTGGAGAAATGGCCGGTGGCCTGGTTTGAAGCGCTATTGCCGCGTCACCTGGAGATCATCTACGAAATCAACCGCAGGCTTCTCGAGGACGTGCGCCGTCAATACCCCGGCGAAGAGGGACGCGAGCAGCGGGTGAGCCTCATCGACGACGGTCCGACAAAACACGTCCGCATGGCCAATCTGGCAATCGTGGGCTCACACAGCACCAACGGCGTGGCGGCCATACATTCCGAGTTGCTCCGCACCACGACTGTAAGGGATCTGGCCGAAATGTTTCCAGAGCGTTTCAGCAACAAGACCAACGGCGTGACCCCCCGCCGGTGGCTGCTGTTGTGCAACCCAGCGCTGGCAGCCGTCATCTCGGATGCGATCGGCGACGGGTGGGTGCGTGACCTCGACCGGCTGAAGGATCTCAAGCCTCTCGCCGGCGAACGGGATTTTCAGGACAAGTTTGCAGCCGCCAAGCGGGCCTCCAAGGTCGGGTTCTCCGAGTGGCTCCGGAGCGTCGGTGGGCCGAAAGTGGATCCCGACTCGATCTTCGATTGCCAGATCAAGCGTATTCACGAGTACAAGCGGCAATTGCTTAATGCATTGCGCGTTGTGGTCCTGTACAACAGGCTGCGTCAAAACCCCAATCTCCCGATGCAGCCCCGAACATTTTTCTTCGCCGGCAAGGCGGCCCCCGCCTACCACCTCGCAAAGCTGATCATCAAGTTCATCAACAATCTGGCGTGTACGATCGAGGGAGATCCAGCGGTACGGGGGCGACTCAAGGTCGTGTTCCTGCCGGATTACCGCGTAACCCTGGCCGAGCGATTGATCCCCGCAAGCGACGTATCCAATCAGATTTCGACTGCGGGCTACGAGGCCAGTGGCACGAGCAATATGAAATTCATGATGAACGGCGCTCTGACCATCGGCACGCGCGACGGCGCGACAATAGAGATGGCCCAGGAAGCCGGCGAAGAGAATTTCTTCCTGTTCGGCCTGACCGCGCAGCAAGTGGCCGGCAGCCGGGGATGGTACAGCCCGTGGTGGCATTACCACAACGAGCCCGAGACCCGGGCTGCGCTGGACCTGATCTTTTCCGACTATTTCAGCCGCGATGAACCGGGCGCCTTCGAGCCCCTGCGCCAGGCACTACTGACAGGCGGCGACCATTACATGCACCTGGCGGATCTTCAATCGTATCTGCATGCCGATCAAAGCCTGATTGAACTCTACTCGCGGCGAAATGAATGGTTCCGCAAGGCCATCCTGAACGTCGCGGGCTCTGGAACGTTCTCAAGCGACCGCACGATTGGGCAGTACGCATCGGGAATATGGAATGCGACCAGTTGCCCGGTGTGCTGAGTTTCGCCGGAAAGGAGTTCAGGATGCCGAACAATCCCGACATTTCGCCGCTCGCAGGACGACCGGCCGCCAGGGAACTGCTCATTGATTCGGCCCGGCTCGAGCGCGACTATCACGAACGTCGGCCCGACTGCGCGGATCCAAATCAACTCGTGAGCTTCGGCGCCAGCGGAGCGCCTTTCGGCGGTCTGAAGATTGTCTCTGAAACCGGCTGGTTCGCCGCCCGTCCTTCCGGCACCGAACACATCTACAAGGTATACGCGGAAAGTTTCAAAGATCAGGAACATCCTGATCAAATTGTAAGCGCCGTCCCGGACATCGTGAGCAACGCGCTGCGTTCGCCTCACACTTCGTCGCATCTGGTGCCGGCATGAAAAGCGAACGATCAGCCGCACCATTTCGGCTGTTTCCCGCGAACTATCGCGCGTCGGGCATCCTCCTCCACGTGACGTCGCTCCCGTCGGCGTACGGCGTCGGCGACGTTGGACCCGAGGCGTATGCATGGATCGACCGCCTTCACGGCGCCAGCCAGACATGGTGGCAGGCGCTGCCGCTTGGCCCGACGGGCTATGGAAACTCGCCATATCAGTCGCTTTCGACTTTTGCCGGCAATGGCCTGATCATCAGCCCGGAGTTGCTGACGGGAGACGGGCTGCTTCGAGATACGGACTGCCAAGGCGAGAAATCGTCAGCAGTCCGCGTAGATTTCACTGCCGCCGCCATTTTGAAACATCGGCTACTCGAGAACGCCTGGAGTCATTTCAAAGCCGGCGCCGCGTCCCACTTGCTGGCACCCTATGAGGAGTTCTGTGGGAAGCACGCGCATTGGCTGGAAGACTATGCATTGTTCCGAGCGCTCAAGTCGAAATACGACGGCGCTCATTATCTCGACTGGCCCACCGAGCTGGTTGAACGGGACGAACGCGCGCTGACGTCCGCGCGCCGCGAGATGAGCTCCCGGATCGATCAGATTCGCTTTGCCCAGTTCCTATTGTTCCGCCAGGGCGATCTGCTCAAGACTTACGCCCGCGAAAAGGGCATACGCCTGATCGGCGATTTGCCCTTCTTTGTCTCTCCCGATTCCAGCGACGTTTGGGCCAATCCCGAACTCTTTCTTCTTGACCAGCGGCGGAAACCGCTCTTCGTCGGCGGCGTACCGCCGGATGCCTTCAGCCCTGATGGCCAGCTCTGGGGCAGCCCCGTCTACAACTGGGAGGCACATCGCCGAACTGGATATCGCTGGTGGATCGACCGCGTGCGCGCATTGCTGGACCACGTGGATGTGATTCGACTCGATCACTTCCGCGGGTTCGCGGCGGCGTGGCACATCGCGGCCGATTCTCCAACCGCCCGCTCAGGCAAATGGGTGCCCGGTCCCGGAAAGGAGCTCTTTCAGGCGATGGCCGACAAATTGGGAGGCTTGCCTTTCATCGCCGAAGACCTGGGCGTTATTACTCCAGACGTCACTGAGCTGCGAGAGCAGTTGAACCTCCCAGGCATGCGCGTTCTCCAATTTGCCTTCGATGGCGACGCGGCCAACCCGCACCTCCCGGAAAACTTTTCCCCCAACACGGTCGTCTACACCGGAACCCACGATAACAATACGTCCCGCGGCTGGTTTGAGCACTCGTCGAAGGTAGAGCGTCAACAACTATCCACCTGTCTTGCCCAACACGCAATCGCCATGAATGAACCCGGACGAGCGCTGATCGAACTGGCCTGGTCCTCTTCAGCGGCACTCGCGATGGCGCCGCTGCAGGATGTGCTCAATCTGGGCGCCGAAGCGCGAATGAACGTCCCCGGCTGCGCGGACGGCAACTGGGATTGGCGTTGCACGAAGGAATTGCTCGCCGCCGCCCCCTTTTGCTGGCTCGAGAAGTTGACGCAAGCGTCCGGACGCTCGTCCACACCGCAACCCATGGCCGCCAGCACTCCGCCGGCGCTTTGTACCCGTACCTGAAAGGGTCATGTCCATGAAAGCAACGCAACTAATGCACAATTCCAAGATCGCATCGTTGCGAAACGCCGGCTGACGCGGGATTGAGTCGCGCAGCGATTCAAGAACAACATGCCGAATTGGGATCAGCCGCGAACGAAAGGACGGAAATGAAGGCCAGTGGCCGGCACGGAGTCAATCGCCGATCGCGCCTTCGCGTCGCAAATGGAGGCAACCTGACATGGAGCCGAATCACATGCATATTGGCATCGCGAGCGACCACGGCGGATTCCCCCTGAAGGAGGATCTGGCCGCCAGACTCCGCGCAGCCGGATACCAGGTTACCGATTTTGGCGCCAGCGCGCTTAACGAAGGCGACGACTATCCCGATTTCGTGATACCCCTTTCGCGTGCGGTCGCCGCCGGCGACGTTGAACGAGGCATAGCGATATGCGGGAGCGGCATCGGAGCCTGCGTCTGCGCCAATAAGATCTCCGGCGTGCGCGCGGCCCTCATTCACGATCACTTCTCGGCCCGTCAGGGAGTGGAGGATGACCACTTGAATATCCTGTGTCTCGGCGGAAGAACCGAGGGTGTCGAAGTCGCCTGGGACCTGGTGCAAACGTACCTATCAGCACAGCCAAGCCATGCCGATCGCCACCTTCGCCGCCTTGCGAAAGTCACAGCGCTTGAGGGCTATGGCCAAGCTGCGCAGAGACCTGCCGGCGGGAAATAAATCGTGAGCATCGTCCGCCACGGGAGTCGCAGTTCACCAATAGGCGTAACGCTCGTCGAGGGCGGAATCAACTTCAGCCTGTTCTCTCGCACTGCTTCCGCTGTCGCGCTGGAACTCTTTGACAGAGAGGATGATGGCCGCGCCGCTCGCGTCATCCCGATTGATCCCGTGAGGAACCGAACATACCACTACTGGCACGTCTTCGTGCCTGGAGTGCAGGCCGGGCAAATATATGGAGTTCGCATCCAAGGGCCCAATGATCCCGAACGTGGACTGCGGTTTGACCCGTCAAAGCTCCTGCTTGACCCATACGCGCGCGGAATCATCGTCCCAAACAACTATTCGCGCATATCCGCGGCCTCACATGGCGACAATACCGCTGGCGCAATGAAGAACGTCGTGATCGACATGAGCACCTACGACTGGGAGGGGGATGCGCCTCTCCGGCATCCCTCCTCGCGCACGGTGATTTACGAAATGCACGTCCGAGGATTTACGCAACATCCAAGTTCCGGCGTCCGCCAGGAATCCCGCGGAACATACGCAGGCCTGATCGAGAAGATTCCATACCTGAAAAATCTCGGAATCACCGCCGTCGAGTTGCTGCCCGTCTTCCAGTTCGACACGCAGGATTGCCCCCCGGGGCTCGTGAACTACTGGGGATACCAACCGGTCTCTTTCTTCGCCCCTCACACGGGCTACAGTTCATGCCGCAACCCCGCCGGATGCGTGAACGAGTTTCGCGACATGGTCAAGGCGCTGCATCGAGCCCGAATCGAAGTCATTCTGGACGTCGTGTTCAACCACACTGCCGAAGGCGACCATCGTGGTCCAACGCTCAGCTTCCGCGGAATCGACAACCCGTCCTATTATATTCTCGAGAACGACCCCTCGCGTTACGCGAACTATGCCGGCACCGGCAATACGCTGAACGCCAATAATCCGATCGTCCGAAGGATGATTCTGGATAGTCTCCGTTACTGGGTCGAGCAGATGCACGTGGATGGCTTTCGTTTCGACCTGGCGTCAGTCCTGTCCCGCGACTCCGACGGCCAGCCCCTGAAAAACGCGCCGCTGCTCTGGGACATCGAATCCGATCCCGTTCTCGCAGATACCAAACTCATCGCTGAAGCATGGGATGCCGCCGGCCTCTATCAAGTGGGGAGCTTCATCGGTGATAGCTGGAAGGAATGGAACGGCCGCTTCCGCGACAGCGTTCGCAGCTTCATTCGTGGCGAACGCTGTACCGTGGCTCGCCTCGCGGACCGGTTGCTGGGAAGTCCGGAAATCTACGGACGCGAAGAGCGCGAGGTGGAACAGAGCGTGAACTTCGTGACCTGCCATGACGGATTCACGCTCAACGACCTCGTTTCTTATCAGCGCAAGCACAACGAGGCCAACGGCGAGGACAATCGCGACGGCATCGAAGACAACCTCAGTTGGAACTGCGGAGCCGAAGGCCCCTCGAGCGACCAATCCATCGAATCGCTCCGCAACCGACAGGTCAAGAATTTCCTGGCCGTCACCATCCTGTCGCTGGGGGTCCCCATGATCCTGATGGGCGATGAAGTGCGCCGCACGCAGTGCGGAAATAACAACGCCTATTGTCTCGACAATGAGACCAGTTGGTTTGATTGGACGCTGCTGGAACGGCACCAGGACGTCCATCGTTTTGTCGCACTCCTGCTGGCGCGTCGCGTATTGAGAGACGATGGCCCCGAACTTCGTCGAGTCCCTCTCAATCAACTACTCCGGAACGCCCACAAGACCTGGCACGGCGTCAAACTCGGCGAACCCGACTGGAGCGACGACTCTCGCAGCATTGCACTCACGCTGGAAACTCCTACAGGTGATGCCTTCCATTTTATCTTCAATGCCTACTGGAAAACCCTCAGCTTCCAGCTCCCACCGCTTGGTGGCGCCGGCGATCGCACATGGCGTCGCTGGATCGACACTTCCCTGCAGCCGCCGAACGATATCGTTCTCTGGGAGGCCTCGCCGCCGTACCCTGGCGCGGAATATCCTGCAGGTCCCCGTTCGGTTGTGGTCCTCATCGCGAACAGGACCGACGCCACAACACTCCTGTAGCCAGCCGTATGTTGGCAATCCCAGAATCCTGGACGCCAGTCTGCCGTGGCGGGGTATCATATGAGGTTTAAGGGGAGAGCCCCGTCCACACATCTCTCGGGACTTCGCATCGCGGCCTAAATCGGCGAGTGTTGGGTATCCTTGCCACGTGAAGCATCGTAGATATGCCCATGACCGTTGATATGGAGGAAGCGACGCCCACTTTCGAAAAGGAGTTGGAAGAGTAAGATGTAAGCAAAGCTCACAGCACGAACCCAGGGAGAATAGAGCACGTCGAGGATCCGCGCGGGGCGTGTGTGACGGATCGAGCAATCCCTCTCCTTCGCATGCTTTTGCCTGCGGGCGATTGACTGCGGGAGTAAGCAAGGAGCAGACGAGGCCCATGACAACCGTCGCAGGAAACAAGACAATCGTCATCGGAGGCGTGGTGGTCCTTTCGGGACTGATAGTCCTCGTCGATGTTTTGACCCCTATTGGCGAAACGTTTTCGATTCTGTTCGTGGCCGTGGTCGGAGCCAGCATGTGGCTGCCGGGTCTGCGACCCATTTTCGTTACCGCTCTCGCTTGCAGCGTACTCACCGCCCTGACCTACTTCTTGGAGTTCCTTCCTGGCTCACGCGACGTCGATCTGGTCAATCGCAGTTTTGCGATCGTGGCCATGTGGGTGGTGGCGTTGTTGTGCGCGGTGCACAAGCGAACGGAGCGGAGGGCCCACGAGCTGGCGTCCATTGTGGAATCTTCGGAGGACGCGATTTATACCAGGGACCTGAACGGCGTGATCACCAGTTGGAACGCCGGCGCACAGAAGCTCTTCGGCTACGCCGCCGGGGAGATTGTCGGCCGCTCATCCGACCTCTTGGTACCGGCCGACGTCCTTGATGAACAGATGCGCACCCTCGAGGGGGTCAAACAGGGGAACCGGGTTCCGCACCTTGAGATCGTCCGCCAGCGTAAGGACGGCAGCCGGGTACCGGTCTCCATATCCACATCCCCGATTCTGGATGCCGGCGGCAAAGCGGTGGGGGTCTCATCCATCGCCCGCGATATTTCGGAGCGCAATCGGACGGCAGAGGAGTTGCAACGGCGGGCTCAGGAAACGGCTGAAGCCGAGGAACGGATGCGCTCAGTCGTCAATCATGTGGTTGACGGGATCGTCACCATCGACGAAAGCGGCACGGTTACGACCTTCAACCCGGCGGCGGAGAAAATATTCGGTTACGCCGCCGAGGAAGTCATCGGCCAGAACATCAAGGTGCTGATGCCGGAGCCGTACCACAGCCAACACGACGATTACCTTGGCAACTACCTGCGCACCGGGCAAGCCAAAATCATCGGCATCGGAAGGGAAGTGGTCGGGCGCCGCAAGGACGGCACCACATTCCCAATGGATCTGGCCATCAGCGAGTTTCGCCTTGGTCAGGGACGGTATTTCACCGGAATGGTCCGAGACATCACCGAGCGGAAGCGGGCCGAGGAGGCGCTGCGGAGCCTCGCCCAGTTCCCTGATGAGAATCCTTCTCCGGTGGTGCGCATCGCCCGTACGGGTACCGTTCTCTATGCCAACCCGACCAGTGCCGCCCTCGGCGGCCAATGGCAATGTACAGTTGGCCGCCCCGCTTCTGAACCTCTGGCGCGCCTCGTCCAGGAAACGCTGGACAGCGGACAGACCATGGAAATGGATCTGGAGAGCGGGGACCGGATCTTCTCGTTCATTTTCGTGCCTTTTGCCGACAGCGGCTACGTGAACCTCTATGGCCGCGACATCACTGATCCCAAGCAGGCCGAGGAAGCGTTGCGCGAGAGCGAGGAACGCTTCCGCGGCACCTTCGAGAACGCGGCGGTCGGCATCGCTCATGAGGACCTCGCCGGCCGTTTCCTGCGTTTCAACAAGAAGTTCTGCGAGATCCTTGGCTACTCCCAGGAGGAGCTGGTCGGCAAGACGCTCTCGGAGGTGACGTTCCCGGAGGATCTGGCGGATGACCTGGCCCAGTTCAGCGCCCTGATTCAGGGAGAATCATCCAGTTATACGATGGAGAAACGGTTCATCCGTAAGGACGGCGCCCTCGTCTGGGGCCAACTGACCGTCTCGCTCCAGTTCAACGCGGCGGGCAAGCCAGCCTACTGCATCAAGATCGTCCAGGACATTACGGGCCGGAAGCGGGCCGAGGAGGCGCTGCGCGAAAGCGAGCGGCGGTTCCGCACCGTGACGGAGGTGCTGCCGGCCATCATCTGGACTGCCAAGCCGGACGGGGGGATCGACTACTTTAACACCTACTTCGCCGAGTACACGGGCCTCCCTCCGGAGCAGAGCCTGAGCTCGGCCTGGCAACTGCTCCACCCCGACGACCTGCCGCGCTGCCGCGAGAAATCGTTGCGCGCGATCGCGGCCGGCGAGCCTTACGAGGACGAGTACCGTCTGCGCCGCGCCGACGGCGCCTTCCGCTGGCAACTCGCCAGGGCGGTGCCCCTCCGCGACGATTCTGGTCGGATCACCAAGTGGCTCGGGTCGTGCATCGATATCGAGGATCAGAAACGCGTCCAGGGGGCGTTGCGCGAGGCAAAGGAGGCGGCGGAGTCGGCCAGCCGGGCGAAGAGCGAGTTCCTGGCCAGCATGAGCCACGAGATCCGCACTCCCATGAACGGCGTTTTCGGGATGCTCGATCTTGCTCTGGACATGGAGCTCGCGCCGGAGCAACGGCATTACCTGGAGCGGGCCAGGGCCTCTGCCGACCTGCTCTTGCGCGTGATCGACGACATCCTCGATTTCTCCAAGATCGAGGCTGGCCGGCTTGACCTGGAGCCGATCCCCTTCAGCCTGCGCGAGACCCTTGGCGAGGCGATCAAGGCGTTCGGTCCGCGGGCGCACCGGAAAGAGCTGGAACTGGCGCTGCACGTGCGTCCCGAGGCGCCGGACGGGGTGATCGGCGACGCCTTACGCCTCGGCCAGGTACTGACAAATCTCCTGGGCAATGCCATCAAATTCACTGACCATGGGGAAGTCATTTTGAAGGTTGGCGTGGAGTCGGGGACCGAGAGTCAAGCCTGCCTGCACTTCTCTGTCACCGACACGGGACCGGGGATCCCGGCCGACAAGCAGAAACTCATTTTCGGCGCTTTCGCCCAGGCGGACAGTTCGATGGCCCGCCGGTTTGGGGGCACGGGGCTTGGGCTGGCGATCTCGGCGCGACTGGTTGAGTTGATGGGTGGGCGCATCTGGGTCGAGAGCGAGGAGGGCAAGGGGAGCACCTTTCACTTCACGGCTTGCTTCGGCCTGGAAAGTGCGCCCGTGGCGCGGCCGCAAGCCCAGCGGATCGACCTGGAAGGGTTGCCGGTGCTGGCAGCGGACGATAACGAGACGAACCGGGGCATACTGTCGGAGATGCTGTCCAACTGGCGGATGAGGCCGACCACTGTGGAAGGCGGACGCGCGGCGCTGGCCGAGATGAAACAGGCTGCCGCGGCGGGTGACCCGTTCCCGCTGGTGCTCCTGGACGCGGTGATGCCGGACATGGACGGCTTCGCCGTGGCGCAGGAGATCCAGAACGACCCCGCGCTGGCCGGCGCGATCATCATGATGCTGACGTCCGCGGACCGGGGCGATGAGCTGGCCCGCTGCCGGGAGTTGGGCATCGCCGCCTACTTGCGCAAGCCGGTGAAGCAGTCTGAGCTGCTGAACGCAGTTCTGGCAGCCATGGGCGGGTTGACGTCGGAAGCGGAGGCTGCTCCCGTGCGCCCGGGGATCCCTGCGCATGCCGCCCGCCGCGGTCTCCGCGTCCTCGTGGTGGAGGACAACGAATTCAACCAGGAGCTGGCGGCCAACCTGCTCAAGAAGTGGGGGCACGTGCCGGTGCTGGCTGGTGACGGGAAGACGGCCCTTGACGCCTGGGAGAAAGAACCCTTCGACTTGATCCTGATGGACGTGCAGATGCCGGACATGGATGGGTTTGCCGTCACGCAGGCCATACGCGCGAAGGAGCAGGCCACGAACTCGCACATTCCGATCATCGCGCTTACGGCCCACGCGATGAAAGGGGACCGTGAGCGCTGCCTGGCTGCGGGCATGGACGCCTATGCCTCGAAGCCGATCCGTGCGGCGGAACTCGCGGAGGTCATTGCCCGTCTGCTTCCTTCGGAGGGCGAAGAGTTGCAAGGGGCGCCGGTTTCGGAGGCTCCGTCGGGAGCGGTGTTCGACCTGGAAACGGCCCTGGCGATGGCTGACGGCGATCGGGCGCTTCTGCGGAAGATGGCCGAGTGGCTCCTGAGTGAGTGCCCGAAGCTGATTCGGGAGATGCGCGATTCGGTTCTGCGCGGGGAGGGCGCCGCCCTGGCGCGGGCGGCGCACAAGTTGAAGGGCGCGGTGGGCAGCTTCGGCGCGCAAAGAGCCTATCAAGCGGCCCTGCGGCTGGAGGAGCTGGGAGATACCGGGGATGTGTCAGGCTCCCTACAGGCCCATTCTGAGTTGGAGGCGGCGGTCGAGCAGCTACAGAAGGCGTTGACCGATTTTGTCGCAAGGGAACCGTGATTGCGCATGTTGATCCCATGTGCGACGCCCGTAACTCCTGCTGCTGCCGCCGTGCCGCCGAGTTCAAGGCCGGGTCGTTACGGTTTGACCGTGGCGGGAGGTGAAGGGGATTGGTTGCCGTATAGGCGAGTATCGCGCTGGAGAAGCCAGAGCACGCTGGGGTCCTTGCTGTCGGAGGCGAGGACGTAGTGGCATGCGTTGCAGTCGAGGACGATGGGTTGACCTTTACCGTTATCGCTCCGAAACTGGCCGTCATGGCATCGGAAGCACCGTGCGGCGCCGGGACCCGGGTGACCAATCTGCGACGCGTACGTGTTCCAATTGATCTTCATGCCTGGGAAAACATTTTCACTGTAAATACGTCGAAGAACTCCAATCGCTTTGATAATGCGCGGCTGATCGGCATTCCAGACGTCCGGGAATTCCTCCTGGTAAATGTGAAGCGTCTGTTTTTCAATACCCTCCATGGCGTCGGTCTGCGTGGCGTAGGGTTGGGTGATCACCTGTTGCGCGACCCTGCGAATCCACGGCAGATCATGATCGAGCTCGCCGGCGGCCATCGCCTCGTCAATCGCGATGTCGGGTGACTGGAAGATATGGGTGGGGCGGTTGTGGCAATCGACGCAATCCATTGTGCGCAACTTGGCGGGATCGATGTCCGATTCGGAAATCCTGGAATCGGGACGCGTCCACACGCGCTTTGAGCCATCAGATTTGGCATCTTCGATCCACTGAATATTCTCGCGTCGGTGATCGGGGGCATAGAACTTGAGCTGGTGGTTGCCCGCGACGTGCCAGTGGATGCCGCTTGCCTGGTGAAGGGAATCGCCGCCCCCGCCCACGCGCATGTTGAGGATGGTGTAGGTCACCGTGTTGTCGCGATCGGGAGTATAGTGCCGAATGACGCGGATCAGGTTGCCCTGGAAGAGCTCAGGACGGTGACAGGATTCGCAAACGTCGCGGGCCGGGCGCAGATTATCAATAGGGGTGGGAATCGGCTTATCGTACAGGTTGAAAGTCACGGCGACGACCTGCCAGGCGCCGCTGATCTTGGATTTGACGAACCAGGTGGCGCCCGGTCCGATGTGGCATTGGACACACTCGACCTGGGAGTGGGGAGATCGTTTGTACGCGGTGAATTCGGGACTCATGACCGAGTGGCAGGCTTGTCCGCAGAATGCCGTGGAGTCCATGTAGTGATAGCCGCGGTATCCAAGGATGGAGAAGGCGATGATGTTGATGATCGTGAGCAAGGCGACGGTTTTGGCGATGGCGCCGGGGTGCTGCAGGATACCGAAGCGTGCGAGGCGCTGGAGGGTTGCAAGGTTGAGCGGGCGGTGAAGTCGGCGCAACCGGAGAAACATCCCCAGCGGGATCAAGACAAGACCCGCCACGATGAATACTGGCAGAATCATGTAGTTGATGATGCCGATGTAGGGGTTGCCGGTGAACAGGAAAGCTTCAGCAACTATCAGGAGCATGTCGCTGATGAAGGCCGCGGTGACCATCGAGGCGCCGAGGATGGAAATTCGGCTGATGCTCAGTAAACGGAGGAATGAATTCCAGCGCATGGCGTCACTCCCAACCTTGTATCGGGCACATAGAATCTACGCGCCTACGATCATTGACGACCCTTTCATCCTGCTTATCCGGTCATTTTCCTCTCTCCTCACGGGGGGGGAAGTGCTAAGCTCAGCACAATTATTCAAGCTGGGCGGAAACACGCCCAGACGGCTTTCTTCCGAATTTTCCTAGGACTATTCCTGATAAGCGGCAAGGAATCGATTCCGGAAGCGGTGGCCCTTTGGGCCCACATCGGGGATAGAATCTACGGATTGGCGGCGCGCCCTTTCGCGATCTCCAAGGCCGTCGTCACACCCGGAGAGAACGAGTGATTCTGCAGAATCGGGCGTATGTGAATTCTGAATGTCCACAACCGAAAAGGCGTCGCGAATCCACGCGATTAAGAAATTGAGGAGCTTCCTCGACAATGCGATTCCAATCTGCCACTCAAATTCCAGGGGAGCTCGCCCGTGCTTCTCAAGTAGTGAAAATACTGGCAAAGTATGAGCTTGCAGCGTGGTTGAAAGGCACCGAGTGGGAGCCGGCGCGACGGGTGCTCACCAGTCACGCTGGCGAGATCCTCACCGACCAGACTCTTCCCGCCAGCATCCGAATGGCGATGACGGATCTGGGCACGACTTTCACCAAGCTCGGACAGTTCCTGGGAACCCGTCCCGATCTGGTAGGACCCGAAGTGGCTCATGAGTTGTCGCGCCTGCAAGAAGGCGCGCCCGCGGACCCGCCCGATGTCGCCGTCGCGACTGTCGAGAAGGAACTCGCCCGGCCTCTCGCCGAGTGCTTTCTCGAATTCGAGCCCGCGCCCATGGCTTCGGCGTCCATCGGGCAAGTCCACCGCGCCAAGTTGCTCAACGGCAGGCCCGTCGTCGTCAAGGTGCAGCACTCCGGAATCGAAGGCACGATACGCCGCGACCTGGACATCCTGTCCAGTCTTGCCGCGATCGCCGAGCGGCAGGACGAATTGAAACGCTACCAGCCGGTCGCCGTCGTGCGGGAATTTCGCCAGACCCTTATGCGTGAATTGGATTTCCGCCGCGAGATGCGCAGCCTTCAGCAATTCCGCCAGAACTTCGCTGACGACCAAACGGTGGTCTTCCCAAAACCATATCCCGATCTGAGCACCGGCCGCGTGCTGACAATGCAACTGCTCAAAGGGACAAGCGTAGGCGACACGGAGAAGCTGCATCACACGCACGTTGACGGCGAATCGCTCGCTCGCCATGGCGCCGGAATTTTCGTGCAGATGATCTTCCGCGATGGCTTCTACCATGCCGACCCGCACCCCGGAAATATTCTCGTGATGCCCAAGGGCCAACTGGGAATATTGGATGGGGGGATGGTAGGCCGCATCGACGACGAACTGCGCGAACGAATGGTGGAGATTCTGCTCGCGGCAGCCGATCGTGACGCGCCTCGGCTCGCGGACATCATCGCCGAAACCTGCAAAGCCCCGGTGAATCTGGACCGCGGCGGTCTCAGCGCCGACCTGATGGAAGTGTTCGGTCAGTTCAGCACGCAGGCGGTCGGTCAATTTGATGTGAGCGGCGCACTCGGCGCCGTCATTCGCATCTTGCACGAATACAACCTCGTGATGCCCAGCCGTCTCTCGATGCTGATCAAATGCCTCATCGTTCTTGAAGGAACCGCCAAGGGGCTCAACCCCAGCTTCAATTTGGCCGAGTTGCTGGAGCCGTTTCGGCGTCAGTTCGTGCTCCAACAGTATTCCCCGACGACATGGTTGCGTAAAGCCAAACGCCTGCGCCGGGATTGGGCGTTGCTGGCTGAATCCATCCCTCATGGCATCAAGAACCTGCTCGATCAACTGCAATCAGGCGACTTTTCCGTCCATATCAAACATCCACCGCTCGAAACATCCGTCAACCGCATGGTCTATGGCATGTGCACAAGCGCGCTTCTGATTGCCTCAGCTCTTCTTTGGATTCACGAGGTTCCGCCGACAATCCACGGAGTCTCGATCCTGGGTGCTGCGGGCTATCTGATCGCCGCGTTCCTCGCAACCCGGATTCTGTGGATAATTAGTCGCTCGGAAAGAGGGAAAGAGGATTGAGCGATATCTCTACTGCATCTAAGTTGACGGGAAAACACGCCAATGTCGGGGTATGGTTGCGTCATGGAGGATGCGAATTAACCTCCAAACCGATCGCGGGCAACAGGCGGAGCGTTGTCGGCATTGGTGTCGAGGCAATCAGTTTTTTTGAACGGGAACTCATGCCCCGTGCCATGCCGTATTCAACTCTCCGACGGAAGTGGCGGCATCCGTGTCGTAAATCGACCTAAATTAAATGCAAAATAGAGATTGCCTGTTCCCCGTCACCGACACAACATAGGTGCAAGGGTTGATTCGTGGTGCATGTCCCATAATCGAATCAGAAGACCCACGTAACAAAAACAGGCGAACCGGAGGTATCGATGTCTCGTCGTAATCCCCGCTCCACCCGCGTGCTCCGCGACACCGATCCTTTTCGCGCCCGGCTGCAGCGCCGGTTCCATCGTTACTTCGAGACCCTGGAGTCCCGCATCCTGCTGGAGGGTGCGACCTTCGTTCACCCCGGCGTCCTCAACACCGCCGCCGACTTCTCCCGCATGGCCGCCAAGGTAGCCGCCCAGTCCCAGCCCTGGCTGGCAGACTGGAACGCCCTCACCTCCCAAGGCTACGCACAACTCGGCGCCTCACCTCGCCCGCTGCAAACCGTTGTCCGCGGCGGAACCGGTCAAAACTTCGCGCAAATGTACATCGATATCGAACGTGCCTACGACACCGCCCTCGAATGGAAAGTCACCGGCAACACCGCCTATGCCGACCAGACCGTCACCTTCCTCAACGCGTGGGCGTCCACAAACACCACGCTGACTGGCGACGCCGATCGCTTCCTCGCCAGCGGCATCTACGGCTTTCAGTGGGCAAACATCGCGGAAATGATGCGAACCTATTCGGGCTGGGCCGCCGCAGACCAGACGCAGTTCCAGAACTACCTGGTCAACGTCTATTACCCGTTGCAGCAGTCCTTCTTGTACGGGTGGAATGGCGGCCAGCCTGAAAATGGCGCATATCCAACAAACTATTGGGCGAACTGGGACCTCTGCAATATCGCCGGTGAGATGGCCATCGGCGTCTTCTGCGACCGGCACGACATCTATGAACAGGCCCTCAATTACATCTACAACGGCGGCAGCAACGGCGCGTTCGACAAGGCGATCTACTACATCCACGCTGGAAACCTTGGCCAGGGCCAGGAAGAGGGCCGTGACCAGGGCCACTCGAACCTCGATTTCGCCATGCTCGGCGAGATCTGCCAGACCGCCTGGAACCAGGGCGACGACCTGTTCAGCTATCACAACAACGAGGTGCTTGCCGGTGTCGAATACCTCGCCAAGTACAACCTCGGCAACGACGTGCCATTCGAATCGTACAACTGGTTCTACGGCGCACCGGGCGTGTGGCAGGGTGACCAGTTGCAAACGACCGTCAGCAATGGCTCGCGCGGGCAGTTGCGCCCGATCTTCGAGCTGTTCTACAACCACTACGTCAACATCGAAGGGCTCTCGGCGCCATACACTGCGCAGGCCCTGGCGATCACCCGCCCCGAGGGCGACAACGGAAACGGCGACGAATACAGTTGGGGCACGCTTCTCTTCGCGCTCGATCCCATCACCACAGTGCAACCGCCGCAGGATTTGGTCGGTTATGAGAAGGGCGCCGGCAATATCCAGCTCAACTTCTGGGGCGGCGCCAACGACAACACATACAACATCTACCGCGCCACGAGTTCCACCGGCCCGTTCACGAAAGTCGCCTCCGGCATTACAAGCTTCACCTACACCGACACCAACCTCCCCGCTGGAACCTACTACTACTATGTGACCGGCCTCAGCGGGGCCACAGAAACAGCCGCTTCGAACGTAGTGACGGCGACCGCCAGCACCCTCTTGGTCGATCAACTCAAGTTCGATGAGTCCAACGGCGCGACAGCATCCGATTCCGTCGGCAGCCTTGTGGGAACGCTCAACGGCGGCGCCAGCTTTGTCGCCGGAAAATCCGGCAACGCGGTGTCCCTCGATGGCTCCACCGGTTACGTCAGCCTCCCTGCCGGCGCGATCTCCAACCTCTCCGACTTCACCATCGCCACCTGGGTCTATCTCAACAGCGCTCAAACCTGGGCACGCATCTTCGATTTCGGTGACGGCCGCGGCGACTGGATGTTCCTCACCGCCCGGAACGGCACCGGCGTTCCCGAATTTGCCACGAACACCATCAACAACAATTTGAACGTCCAGTCGGTGACCGGCACTTCAGCGATCCCGACCAACCAGTGGGTTCACATTGCCGTCACCTTCTCCAATCGCCTTGCAACCCTCTACGTCAACGGCATTGCCGTCGGAAGCAATGCGAACATGGACTTCCCCCCCTACGAAATCAACGGCGGTATGCCCAACACCTGGATCGGCCGATCACAGTTCTCCTCCGATCCGTATCTCAACGGCAAGATCGACGACTTCCGCATCTACCGCAGCGCAATGCCCGCGGGGCAGTTATACACGCTCGCCACGGGCAACCCGCCACCGACCGTCCCCACAGCACCGGCAAGTCTGACGGCCACGGCAATCCCCGGCAACCAGATCAATCTAAGCTGGGCCAGCGTCAGTGGGGCACCCAGCTACTCCGTTTACCGCTCCACAACCAGCGGCGGGCCATACGTACCGATCGCGACGCTGCTGTCCGGTACCACTTATTCCGACACTGGCCTGACCGCCGGCACGATGTACTATTACGTCGTCGATGCGGCCAACATCGGCGGTGAAGGGACGTTCTCGCCCGAAGCTTCCGTCGTCGCGCTTCCCCCCCTGGCCGGCATTCCCACCAGCCTCACCGCTAAGGGCATTTCCGCGACCTCCAATGGCCTCTCGTGGACTGCCGCCGCCAATGCAGCCACCTACAACGTGTATCGCTCGACCACTTCCGGCGGTCCTTACACACTCCGCGCCAGCGGCATCACCTCGACCACCTTCAACGACACCGGACTCACCTCCGGCACCACCTACTACTACGTGGTCAGCGCGGTCAACCTGTCCGGCGAAAGCGCCACCTCGAACGAGGCCTCGGCTACTCCCTCCGCCCTCTTTCTCCAGCTCAAATTCGATGAAACCACCGGCACGATCGCCCAGGATACCTCCGGCAACGGCGACAACGGCACCCTCGTCAACGCCCCCGTCTGGGACGCCGGCAAAGTCAACGGTGCCGTGCATTTCAACAGCGCGAGCAGCCAGTACGTCTCCCTCCCCACCGGCATCGTCAGCTCCCTCTCCACCATCACCATCGCCGCCTGGGTCAGGCTCGATTCCATCTCCAACTGGATGCGCATCTTCGACTTCGGCTCCGGCACCAACACCTACATGTTCATCACCCCTGCCAACGGCGCCAACGGCCGCGTCCGCTTCGCCATCACCACTTCAAGCACCGCCGGCGAGCAGCAGATCACCGGACCTTCCGCTCTCCCCATCGGCACCTGGGTGCATGTCGCCGTCACCCTCGCCGGCAGTCTCGGAATCCTCTACGTCAACGGCGCCGAAGTCGGACGCAATTCCTCCATGACTCTCAATCCCACTTCCCTCGGCAACACCACCCAGGACTGGATCGGCCGGTCGCAGTGGTCCGGCGACCCCTACTTCAACGGCCGCATCGACGATTTCCGCATCTACAGTCAGGCCCTCAGCCCCGCCCAGATCCTGGCCCTCGCTGCCACCGCCGTTCCCTCCGCCCCCACCGGCTTCACCGTCTCCTCTTCCACACCCAACCAGATCGACCTCGCCTGGTCCGCCGTCCCGTCCGCCACCGGCTACAACATCCTGCGTTCCACCACCTCCGGCGGCCCGTACACCACCATCGCCACGCACGTCACTTCCGCCTACTATCACGACACCGCGCTTACTGTGAATCCCGCCACCGGCACCCCCTACTACTACGTCATCACCGCCGAAGACGCCGGTGGCGACAGCACTTACTCCATCGAAAACTCCGCCACCGCTCTTCCACCCGTCCCCGCCGCCATCACTGATCTCTCCGCTCTCCCCGGCACCAATGGCGCCATCGTCCTCACCTGGTCCGCCATCCCCAATGCCGGGACCTACACCATCCGCCGCGCCTCCTCCGCCGCCGGCCCCTACACCGCCATCGCCACCGGCGTCACGACCAACTCCTACACGGACACCGGCCTTTCCGATGGCAACATCTACTATTACCTCGTCAACGTCGTCAACGCCGCCGGCACCAGCGACGATTCCAACGGCGACTCCGCCACCCCGACCGACCTCAAGCTCCGCTACAGGTTCGACGAGACCTCCGGCACTACCGCCAACGACTCCTCCGGCCACTTCCTCAACGGCACCCTCACCAACAGCCCAACACTCGCGGCCTCGGGCAAATTCAATACCGCCATCAGCCTCAACGGCTCGAACCAATACATCCAGCTCCCAGCCGGTATCGTCAGCTCCCTTACCGCGATCACCATCTCCGCCTGGGTCAACCTGAACTCCGTGTCCAACTGGGCTCGCCTCTTCGACTTTGGCACAGGTACTTCCGATTACATGTTCCTGGCCCCACGCTCCGGCTCCGGCTCCGTTCGCTTCGCCATCACCATCTCCGGAAACACCGCCGAGCAGCAGATCAACGGCACCGCCGCTCTCCCCACCGGCGCCTGGGTCCATGTCGCCGTCACCCTCTCCGGCAGCACCGGCATCCTTTACGTCAACGGCGCACAGGTCGGCATCAACAACGCGATGACCCTCAACCCCTCCTCCCTCGGCAACACCACCCTCAATTACATCGGCAAGTCCCAGTTCAACGACCCCTACCTCAACGGCCGCGTCGACGACTTCCGCATCTACTCCCGTGCCCTCACCCCCTCGGAAATCAGCTCACTGGCTGCCCTGACGCAGCCCCCCACCGCACCCGCCGGCCTCGCGGGCAAGCCCGGCAACGGTGAGGTCCAACTCTCCTGGAACCCACTCGCCGGCGCCTCCGGATACAACCTTTACCGCGCCACCACCACTGGCGGCCCTTACGCCCTCGTCGCCGGCCACATCACCACTACCAGCTACACCGACACAACTGTCTCCGACGGCACGCCGTATTATTACACTCTCCGCGCCTATAACATCCTCGACGAAGGCGCCGCCTCCGCCGAGGTTGCCGCTACTCCCAATACCCCCGCCCTCTTCACCATCTCCAACTTCAACGACTCGGGCACCGGCTCCCTCCGCCAGGCCATCCTCGACGCCAACTCCCTCGGCGGCACCTTCCTCCTCCAGTTTGCTTCCGGGCTCGCCGGCACACTCACGCTCGCCTCGCCCCTCCCCGCCCTCACGGCCACCATCACCCTCCGCGCTAATACACCCGGCTCCGTGGTCATCATGGGCTCCGGCACTCTTCTCACAATCAACGCCGGCGCCTCTGCCACGCTGCAGAATCTCACATTCTCCGGCGGCACCCTGCTCAATAACGGCACACTACAAATCCTCGGCAATTGCCTGCTGGACCTCCTCGACGGAAACGGCACCGTCACCATTGGCACCGTAACCGCCACTGCTTCCTTCGCCCTCGCCGCCATTTACGGCGCAACCAGTTCACAATCGGCACTCACCATCAACCCTGGATCCACCCTCGACATCGCTGACCAAACTTTCCTTATTCACTACGCCCCCGGTGCAGATCCTGCCTCCTCCATCCTTTCGCAGTTTCAGGCCGGCGCGATCCTCAGCAGCACCGCCGCAGCAAATACCCACCTCGCAGTCGGCATCTCCGACAATACCGCCGCCAGCGAACTCTCCCTCACCTGCGGCCTCCTCGGCGACGCCAACCTTGATGGCCACGTCGACCTTACGGATCTCTCCACCATCCTCAACAACTTCGGCGCCGCCACCTCCAACTGGACCTCCGGTAACTTTGACCATGCCCCCACGATCGACCTCACCGATCTCTCCGATGTCCTTAACAACTTTGGCCAATCCATGTCCGGGCTTGGTTTCTCCGTCGCCGCCCCCACCGTCACCACCCAATCCAGTTCCGCCCAACTCACCACTACATCCGCCACATCACCAACACCCTCCCCCACCGAAACCACCACGTCTCAGCAGACCACAACACTCGACGTCGCTCCCGTTCCATCTTCCACCACTCCAACCGACAGTGCATCGGATCCAACCGCCCCCCCACCCGCTGGGCCCACCATCACTGCCACCGCCACTACAACGCCAACCTCCACAACTTCCGTGGCGCCATCCGGAAGGTCCGTTGCCCGCGCCACCCATACTCCACCTGTCCAGTCGAATCACCGCACCCCACCGATGCGGAAAGTCACCATCATAGTGAAGCCCATTGCGCGCGTTCACCTTCCTCGCGGCCGCTAATACCCAGCCGGCATTTGGAGAGCATGGCGACCGTGAAACGCAGGCGGAGGAGCCGTGTTGAATTTAACGATGTGGGCCTTTGTATCGGCTTGCTTAGGTGTCTTCATACCGTGCGTTTCTAACACAAGGATGCATGCGAGTGAAATGGTCGGGGCAACGGAACCCATTGGTTCTCTACGCGTTGCCCACGAACTATGAGTCAACCTCAAGGCTCCTTTTGAATTTCGTTGAGAAACGCATCAATGCGCGCCCAGAGCGCACGCCATCGATCCCGTTCAGCTGGCGGCAAATGTTGAACCGCGTCCGGATTACGGATGCCCGCGAAATCCGGTTCCGTACGCCAGGAAATGAGCTTGGTGATCAACGCGATTCGGTCAGCGTTGCTGTGGGGTTTAGGCGCGGCGCGCATCTCAGAGACTTCTTGATCAAGCCAATTTGCCGCCTGCGACCGCCAGTGCTCGCGTTCCGAATCCGTCAGGCGCGACGCATCATTCCCCTGCCCGCATCCTGCCAAGGCGGCATAACGCACGGCATCGAATCGCCCGCCCAGACGGGGATCGTTGGCGAGTTCCGGATTGGAAGCGAATGCCGCGGCAATCAACTTCGCAGCGCCCAGGTAATGCGCACGGTGATAACAAAGAACCGCGATCAGCAGCGACTCTTGCTCGTTGGCGGGAGTCTCGGTCCCGTCGAGCACTTTGGGTACTCTGGGCTCAAGCGCGATCATCCGCCGGCAAAAATCCAGTTGCTGGCCCAGCATGGGACGCAACGTATCATTTTCGGGGACCTGCGCCAGGACCAACTGCAAATCGTCACGCGCCTCCTCAAAACGCCCCTGCCGTATCAGTGCCTGGCCTAGGGCACATTGTGTGTAAGAGTTATTGGGATCGAGCCGGACGGCCTCTTGAAATTCCTCGATTGCCGCATCGAGTTTTCCGGAACCCCGGAGGATTTGTCCCAGGTTGATGCGCAAACCGACGTTTGTCGGATCAATCTCTATACCCTGCCGGCACTGCTCTATGGCCTTGACAATTTGTCCCTGGTAGTACAACAACCTGCCAAGACTGGCGTGGACCATGGCCATCTCGCGGGTAAAGCGGCGCGCCAGCTCATGATGAAGTGCAGCGACTTCCCGGCTGTTTCGACCCCCATGCGGGAATGCTGTCGTCACAGTTTGAGTGGTCGTGCTCGAGTGGACGGCTACATCCTCGGCGGTCGGGGCCATCGCCTGGTCGTAGATGGCGATCGCCTGCTCGAATTGGGCGGAGGCATCCGAGAACTTTCCCTGTTGGGCAAGCATGGTTCCTAAATCGAGACGCGACCTGAGGAGTTGGGGGTCCAGACGGAGGGCTTCGCGCAATTCCGGTATTGCTTCATCCATTTGACCGCGTTGCTTAAGGACGACGCCGAGGAGTTCGTGCGCGATGGCGTAGCTCGGGTCAATCGCAAGAGCCTTGCGGCAATAGTTGGGAATTTCGGTGATCAGACCCTTGCTGAGGAGGGCGCAGGCTAAACCGTAGTATCCAACGGCGGCGTCCGGCCGTGCAGCAATCGCTGCGCGATAGAATCCCTCTGATTCTGCCGGCGCCGGGCCCGACAGGGCGTTGGCCAAGGTGAGATTCGCCCAGAAATCAGCAGGGTTAGCGGCCTGGACGCGCTTCAGAAATGGAACGGCATCGCCGCCGCCTTCGCTGATCCGGTTTCCCATGGCGATCATGAGTTGCACGGGTTGACTCTCCACCGGGGCATCGCCTGCAATCTTTATCAGGGTGTTGACGTCCAGCCATGCTTCAGGATTGCGGGCATGGTCGCGCCACGGATCTGGATCGACCTGCCGCGCCACTTCCAATAGCCAAGCGAGCCTCTTGTCGGAGACGAACGCCGCCCAATCGTCCATCGCAGCGACCACCGCGAGTCGGACGTCAAGGCGCCTTATTCGCTCGGCGACGATGGCACACGGCGTGCGGAGATCGCCCAATCCGGCTTCACTGAGTGCGGTTGAATACGCGGCATCGGCGCTCTCATTGTCGAAATATCCTTCGACAATTGCCGCGCGGTTCATGCGAATGCGATCAAGCCGCAGGCCCAGTTCAAGTTCCCGTCGGGCGCTTGCGAGGTGATCGTGTAACTCAGCGGCGCCGTTATCATCCAACCTGGCCAACGCAAGATCGAGTGCAGCCGTAGCCTTATTCCAGGCAGATTGTCGTTCTTCCCGTTTTGCCTCGTCCAGTGCCTCCTCAGCGCCCTGAATCGCCGCTGCTCTCCGCTCATGGACGCGAATTGCCCAGGCTGGGCCGACGACTACGACCAGCGCGGTAAGGAGAAGGACTGCCGTTATGCCCGGTCGGCGGCGCGCCCATCGCACAGTGCGCGCCAGCGGTCCGATCGGTCGGGCGCTGATCGGTTCGCCAGCCAGGAATCGCCGCAAGTCGGCAACCAACTCCGCCGCCGTTGGGTATCGCTTGGCGGGATCTTTCTCAAGGCATTTGAGGCAGATGGTTTCCAGATCGCGCGGCACCTTGGCATTGAGTCGGTAAGGATGAGCAGGCTCGTTTTCGATCACTTGCCGCTCCGTTTCCGTGGCGGTCTCGGCGCGGAACGGCGGGCGGCCCGTCAGAAGCTCATAGAGAATTGCACCGAGGGAGTAGATATCGGTCGCCGGGGCGATGGCGTCCATACGTCCCATTGCTTGTTCAGGCGACATGTAACTCGGGGTTCCCAAAGGCACGCCGGCCTGAGTCAGCCCAGGATCTCTGGTCATCCGATAGGCCAGCCCGAAATCCGTAATCTTTGGAGTTCCGTCAGTGGTCAACAGGACATTCGCGGGTTTCAGGTCGCGGTGAATGATTCCCTCCTGGTGTGCCGCGTGAATTGCTTCGCCAAGGGTCTTTAAGAGGGCGGCCGCTTTGCGGGCCGGTAGCGGCGCACCTGCCAACTTCCGCGCCAGGTTGCCGCCTCCGACAAGCTCCATCGTAAAGTACGCTATGCCATCGTGTTCACCGATGTCGTATACCTGCACGATGTTTGGATGTTGAAGCGCGGCAATAGCTTCGGCTTCGCGGTGAAAACGCTCCAGTTCGTGCGCACCCGCATAGTTGCCCGACAGGAGCATTTTCAGCGCGACCGGCCGGTTCAGCTGTAAGTGCCACGCTTTATAGACGATGCCGATGCCCCCACGACCCAGGACTTCTTGCACCTCGTAACCGAAAATGCGCGGAAGATCCACCGGCGGCGCCGCCGGAGGCCGCTGTTCTCCGCTGGGGGCAGCACTGGAAGGGGGGAACAGCAAATCGACTCGCTGTTCCATCCTTTTCAGCCGAAGCAGTCGCATGCGCACCTGTGGCAACAGCTCGGGCGACTTGCTGCAGACTTCTTCGGCACTGCGGCCTGAGTCCAGAATCTCGTCGAGTAGTTGTTGCACTCGTCCATCGGCTGCCATGGCTTGTGCTCCACTGGCACCTGACTACGCGTTCCCGGTCGAATCGCCTTCAGGCCGGAGATCATCCAACATGTCGCTGAGTGATTGCAGGCTTTGGTTCAAACGCCGCTGCACAGTCCTGGTCGATACCCCAAGCACTTCAGCCGTTTCAGGCTGGGTGAGACCCTGAATTCGCACCAATTCGAATACCTCGCGCTCCACCTCCGGGAGTCGATCAATCGCGCTCAACATGCGCAGATACTCCGGATTCACCTCTGAGCCGCCGGTCGAATCCTCAGAAGCAGCGACGTCGGGGAGCTCGACGGCGTACGGCTGTTTATCTAACCGCCGGGCCACGCCATTCAGCTCCCAGCGCATGTGCTGATTCGCTAAAGCAAAAAATTCCCGCACGGTTTTTGGCCGGGCTGCTCGCAGCGCCTTCAGCAGACGTTCCACCACCGCACCAAGCATTTCGTCCGGCTGAAGATTCAAGGGCGGCTTCCCCAGCCGCGGATAGCTTCGATACAGCATATTCCGGCAGAGCAGTTGCAGGCGGAAAGTGGAACGGTCCAGCAGAGCCCGAACGATTGGCTCAGCGGGTGCGTCGCCAGCCAGTTCGTTTAAGTACCTTTGCACGGCAGCAGTTGTGCGCTCATTTTCCATGACTCACCTGCGTACACATTGATGAGTATAGAACCATTGTAGCAGATCGTTGACGCTCTGTCGCGCTTAGTAAGGTGAGGACAAAGGTTGGCTAAGTTCAAATGCCCAATTATGGAAGGACTCCATGACTACGCTGGAACAAGAAGGATCGATCGGTCAGGTTCCAGGGCGGGCGTTCAACTCCGCTCCCACTCGATTGCCCGTCCCAACCATGCACTCGCACGGCCCTGTGCTGGATCCGGATGCAGGCAATTGGAAGCAGATCAGCGCTTTGCGCTATTCTCTCGCCACTTCGAACCTCCAATGCCCCGAGGATGCGCCGGCTCCCGCCCGATCTGCCGCCCGGGCGGTGGCGACGACCTATTCTCGCTCGACCGATGCGGTTCCCAGCATGCTGCTTGTGGATGGCGAGCCGAACCTGATTCTCCAGCAGATCAGCCACTTGTTTGGACCGCATGGCATGCGGATCGACGTTGCCACAAGCGGCTGCGATGCAATCAATTACGTTGCGCAAGATACCCCAGACGTAATCCTCTTGAACGTATCCTTGCCGGACCTCGGGGGATTGGACGTCTACCAGCGCATCCGTCAAATCGACGCCCGCCTCCCGGTCATCTTTATGACAGCTTCGACCTCCGCCAAAGACGCAATCGAGGCAATGCGGCACGGTGCTTTCGAGTATCTGTTCAAGCCGATGAATCTCGAGCGCCTGCAGCAGGTTGTTACAGAGGCTTTGGAAGTCCGTCGCGCGATGCGCGAGCCGGTGGTGGCAAATATAAAGCATGACTCTCCCGCGGAAGAGACTCGCGGTGACGTTATTGTGGGCCGTTGCCCCGCGATGGCCGAGGTCTATAAGGCGATCGGACGCGTGGCCGATCAGAACCTGATCGTTTTAGTCACCGGTGAGAGCGGCACCGGCAAGGAACTGGTTGCCCGCGCGATCCAGCAGCACAGCAGCCGGTCGGACAAGCCGTTCCTCGCCATCAACTGCGCCGCCATTCCCGAAAACCTGCTTGAGAGTGAATTGTTCGGCCATGAAAAAGGCGCCTTCACCGGCGCCGACCGCCGGCGCATCGGCAAGTTCGAGCAGTGCACGGGCGGCACGATCTTTCTCGACGAGATCGGCGACATGCCGCTGGCAACGCAGGGCAAGATCCTGCGGCTGCTTCAAGATCAGAAGTTCGAGCGCGTGGGTGGTAGTGAAACGATACAAACCAATGTGCGTGTGGTCGCCGCGACGAATCGCGATCTGAAAACCTGGTCCGAGCAGGGAAAGTTCCGCCCGGATCTTTACTACCGCCTCAGCGTCTTCTCCATTCGTCTGCCGCCGCTGCGCGAACGCGGTGAGGACCTGCCGATGTTGGTGCACTATTATCTCCGTCGCTTCAATAGAGAGCTGAACCGTGACGTGCGGCAGGTGTCGCCGGCAGCGATGGAGCGCCTCCGCTCATATTCCTGGCCCGGAAATATTCGCGAGCTTCAAAGCGTTGTGAAACAAGCCCTTTTGCATACGATCGGTACCGTGCTGATCCCGGGCTTCCTGCCGGATCTGGCATCGGCCGCGAACATCCCATCGCCGCCGTCCGATCAAGCCTCTGACGAACAAGGGTTCGACTTCCAAAGTTTCATCCAGCGGCGACTGGAGGCCGGCAGCACCAATTTACACGCTGAATCGCTCGTCGAACTTGACCGGATTCTCCTGCCGGCGCTCCTCCGGTTCACCAACGGCAACCAGAATCAAACGGCTAAACTGCTCGGCATGGCGCGCCATACACTCCGCCTGCGGCTCCGTGAACTCAGGATTTCCGTAGCAAAAACGGTTGAAGAAAACGATACCGCAGGTTCATGAGGACCCTCCCGTTGCGGCATGGAACCTCAACGTCGCTCCGCCTCCCGGAGTAGCTGCGTCTCTTGCTCAAAGAGGCCTCCGCCTCCCCGGCAAGCCCCGACAAACTCCAGACAACCCTGAGCTGTTTTTTTACCAACAAAAGTTGAACTTAAAGGCCTGATCCTTGCCGCCAGAAGAAATCCGCGGAACGGCGCCGTTCGATTGCGGCGCTCAATCGCGAGGTATCCTCTCGCCTGATCCAGTCGAGAAGTCGGGAGAGGGCTGGCCTTGGTCGAGGCTATTTGCGGTTTTCGATGCCGAGGCGGTTCATCATGGCATAGAGCGTGGGCGGCTTTATCCCCAGAATATCCGCTGCGCCGTGGGGACCGCGAATACGTCCTGCCGCCGATTTGAGCACTGTTTCAATGTGCGATCGTTCCACGTCACGCAACCTCCTCGATTCAGCTGCCGAAGGCCTGCCATCGTCATCGGGGAGGACGAGGCGCAGCTCGGGTCCCTCCGTGAGGATCATGGAGCGCTCGACCACGTTCCGCAGTTCCCGCACATTACCGGGCCAGCTGTAACTCCGAAGTGTGTCGAGTTCCTTCCTGCGGACACGTTCGATGGGCTTGCCCATTCGTTCGGAGAACTCCTGTACGAATGCCCACACGAGTGGGGGGATGTCTTCCGGACGATCACGGAGGGGCGGGAGTGTGATCGGAAACACATCCAAGCGATAGAAAAGGTCCTGGCGAAATCGGCCATCGCGAATCAGGTTAGGCAAACTGCGGTTGGTGGCGGCGATCACCTGAACGTTGACGCGATGCGTCTGCCCGCTCCCGAGGCGTTCGAATTGGCCGTTCTGGAGCACGCGCAGCAGCTTGACCTGGGTTTCCGGCGGCATCTCGCCGATCTCGTCGAGGAAGAGGGTGCCGCCGTCGGCCATTTCGAACCGGCCAATCTGCCTCGCGAGCGCCCCGGTGTAGGCGCCTTTTTCGCGGCCAAAGAGTTCGCTTTCGAGCAGCGTGCTGGGAATGGCGGCGACATTGGTGGTGATGAACGGTTTGGTTGATCGTCGTCCAATGCGATGGAGATACGCGGCCAGCAATTCTTTACCGGTGCCGGTTTCGCCCAGAAGCAGGACGGTCGAGTCGGCGGCGGCCACCTGCTGTGCCTGCGCGAGGACTTTTCGCAGTGATTCACTGTTCCCCACGATCGGCAGCTGGCCCTGGAGCGTCTGCATCTCTTTGCGGAGGTAGACATTCTCATGATGCAACTGCTCCTGCAGACGATGCAGCTCTTCTTCCGAACGTTTGCGCGCCAGGGCATTGGCGAACACTTGGGCGACGATCTGGCACCGGGCCACGAGAGATTCCGGCCAGATTCGTTCCCGTTTGACCGCTCCGACAGTCGCAACGCCAATGGTTGGTCCGCCGCCGGTGGCGAGTGGGAAAAACAAACCGGCCTTGACGTCGAAGATCGCAAAGGACTCGCGATCGCGGGTGGCTTCCGGCGGCAATTCCGTCATGCTGGCGAGAGCGAATGTTTTGCCTTTTAGCGCTTGCGCATAGGTCCATGGAAAATATACCCGTGCATCCATGTTCTCAGGAATGGGCGGAGAGCCGGGCGGGAGATGTGCGTGGGTTAGGAGGAGAGCGCCGGAGCCATCGGGCGACAACTGCCAAACGGAAGATATTTCTAATTCAAGCACTTCACAGAGCTGCCGCAGCGCATCGCTGATCTCGCGGTCGACAGATTCGGCGGGGATATTGACAAAGCGGGCCGAGATATCGGCCAGGAGCATCTCAAACTGGAGGCGAGCTTTTAAGCTGGGACAAGAGTCGACATCGTGGGGAACCAAGGGGCAATCCATGTTTTCACCTTCTTCATCCCCGAGGCCGCGGAAAACGCGCGCCGGCTAACGAGGCCCGCGACCCCACTGCCTGCGGATGCCCGGGAACCGCAGTTCCACCACCGGCATGGGGCGTCCAGCGTATTTAGATGATATCTAATGATGTGAATACGTCAATAAGGAGTCAACCTACAAACGTCACCCTATTGACGGCAAGTCAGTATGTTGACTCAATCAATTCCGCTTCATATTTGGGTCCTCGTAGATCGCACCGCTGCAACCCCCTCCCAGACCATTACATCCGCGACGCAGGGCGGGTGTCGTGACGGATGGCACCGCCTTTGCACTTACACAGGACAGCACAGGAATTGGATCGTTGGCCCTTATGTAAGCAGATGCCGCATGGTGCTCTTTCGGGTGCGAATCCATGTCGCCCACCGTCATCGCGCGCAGATAGTTCAGTCGCTGGCTCGAATCGTGGGGCCCACGCGGATGCAACAGGGATGTGTCAGTTGTCAACTCTGTTGTGATTGTCAGGAGAAGAATGTTCTCTTTCTCGTCGAAGAATGGGAGACCCAGAGGCAATTGGAGGCAAGGCTCCGAGAAGACAACCTGCGTGTCGTGCTCGCGGCGATGGACTGCGCGGTTTCTCCTCCGCAGGTCCGATTCGAGACCATTGCGGAGACGAAGGGCATGGAACTGATCGCAGCGTGTCGGTCAAGTAGCATAGCCCGTTGATCGCTGGCATTGAATAAGCCCGACAAGCAAAGAGCAAAGGGAAAGGTATTTTTATGATGAGACTGAGCCAGAAGGCGTCAATTGTTCTTCTGTGCGCCGGCCTAACCATTTTTGTCGGGAAGGTCGGCGCCCAGAACATCGACGATGATCTCCAGGTCGCCCGCAGTTCGCTGAAAGCCGACCGACAGGCCACGGTGGCAAAGGCGATGCAACTGAGCGCAGAGGAAGGCAAAGCCTTCTGGCCGCTCTACGACGAGTACCGGGCCAAGATGGACAAGGTGGGCGACGCGACGCTGAAGCTGATCAAAGAGTATGCGAAATTGTATCCCGATATTCCCGACGCCCGGGCCTCCGTCCTGCTTCAGGACCTCTGCGATCTGGAGAAGCAGCGCCTGGAAACGCAAACGGCCTGCCTGATGAAAATGGAGAAGGTTCTGTCACCTGCCAAGACGCTGCGGTTTGCCCAGGTGGAAAACCGACTCGATCTGGCACTGCGAGCGGTGATCGCCGCACAGATTCCGCTGGTTCCGATCGAGGGGCGCTTGGCGGGTACAGAAGATGGCGCGATCTCGGTAACAGAGGGTGTTCCCGGGGGAAACGTGGTGAAGACGTATCAGCTGAAAGCGACCGTGGCCGCGATCGACACGAGTGATCGCGAAATAACGCTGGTGAATGCGTCCGGGATCAAGACCACAGTGAAGGCGGGCCCAGAGGTCACAAACTTCGACCAGATCAACGTCGGCGATCAACTCAAGATCACCGCGGCCCAGGAAATGGCAATTTCGGTGGTCGGAGCAGACGAACCCCGCAGCGATGGCGTGGCCCAGGCGGTGCTACTGGCGCCGAAAGAGGCCAAACCCGGCGGGCTCATCGTTGAGACCGCGCAGGTGACGGCCAAGGTCACGGCGATTGATGTGGAACACCGCCAAGCCACTCTGCAATTCGAGGATGGCACCACGCGGACCGTGTCGGTGCGGCCGGATGTGGATTTGAGCAAGCGGAAAGTCGGTGATCAGGTGGTCATCCGTAAAACGGAAACGCTCGCCGTGAAAATCGAAAAGCCGTAGACGGCAAGAGATGAAGTTCGACGCCGCAAACCATATCGAGAAGGGAAGTCATGCCTGCAGAAGCGAAAAGATCCGACACCGTGCCGCTGGATTGGAAGGAGGTGTACTACACGAATTGTCCCCTTCTTTCTGCCAGCAATGTTGACCAGGAACTGGGGTGGACGCGCGAGGAGTACAAGAAGATCGGCGTCAAATACGCGTTCCTCCGGTCGCAGCGCGGGAACAACTGGTATCCGCATTACATCCACAACATGGAGAACCTCATTCGCTTCGGCGGTCTGTTCCCGCCGATTCACGTGCATGCGGACCTGCGCAAGACGGTGCTGCTGGGCGTGACGCATGCGCCGCGGGAGGGCGGCTGCATGATGGTGCGCGCCCGGGACAATATCTACCGGATGAAGGATCTGAAGGGAAAAAAGGTCGGACTCTCCAAGAGCTTGAACACGATCAAGAATGACTGGTGGCGCATCCAGGAGCATCAAGGCATCGAGTTGATGCTCCGGCTGAACGACATGACGATGGAAGATGTTCAGATCGTCGAGTTCCCGTATCCGGACGACTGGTACGACAAGCCGGAGATGCTCAATCCGATGGACAACGCATCGGAGTTGTGGCTCAAGCGCGACCACAAGCGGGACCTGGCCTTCCGGCCGTTGGAGTCGGCGCTGGAAGCGGGCAAGGTGGATGCGATCTACACCCAGAGCCACGTCTTTCAGTATCTCCAGGAAGCGACGGGGAAATTCAAGGCGATCGAGGATCTGTCCCGGTATCCGGATTGGACCCTGCAGGTGGCGAACATGCCCGCGGTCATCACGTGCACCGACGTGATGGCGGCGCAACACCCCGAACTGGTTGTCACGTTCCTGAAGGGCATGATCAGGGTGGGGCGCTGGGCCAACGAGCACCAGCACGCCGCGGCGGCGATCCTGGACAAGCAGACGTTCTACCTGAATGTCGAAGACACCTACAAGGGCGTCAAGCAGATAGACATGGTGCCGAACCTGTCGCCGCAGAACCTGGTTTCCATCGAAGTCGGGAAGGACTTCATGCTGAGCCACGGTTACATCAAGAACGACTTCAAGGTAAGCGAGTGGGCCGCGCCGAAGTTTCTGGAGCAGGCCGCGAAAGAACTGCTGAAGGAGCGCTGGAAGACGGTAACGACGGAAAAACTTCCCGATGCAACAGAACTGCTGAAGTCATCGCCGCGCGTCGGGTGATCGGCACACCTCTCGATGGCGTCGCGTGCCATGCATTGTCTGGCAGAATTCAGAATGACGGAATGTGCCAGTAGGGATGATCCATGACTGAGACACTCACCATTCTGCTGAAGATCACGGTGGTGATCTTCATGGGGGGGAACTTGCTCGATCTCGGTCTGCGTCTAAATATCAAGGAGGCCCTTCGAGGACTGCGGGACGTGCGTTTCGTGACCCTGAGCGTACTCTGGGCGTTTGTTCTGTGTCCGGCGCTCGCCTACGTGCTGCCCATGGTCATTCCCTTGACGCCGGCCTACGCCATGGGCCTCATCCTGCTGGGGTTGGCGCCTTGCGCGCCGCTGCTTCCCATGATGGCCGACAAGGCTCGCGGGGACCTGAATTACGCCGCATCCTTTATGCTGCTGGCCTCTGCGGGCACCGTCATTTACATGCCAATTATGGTTCCTCTGATGGTCAAAGGTCTGACCGTCAGCGCCTGGACCGTTGCCAAGCCGATGCTTTTTCTTGTACTGATCCCCCTGGTCATCGGAATAATCGTCCAAGTTCGCGCCGCGGCAACCGCGTCCTTCATTCAACCCTTCATCAAGAAGGGCACTGGGATCGACACCCTGCTGATGCTGCTCCTGGTCATCGTCATCTATGGTAAAGGGTTCATCGGCGCTATCGGGACTTATGCGATCGGGACGCTGGTGATTTTCTTCTCAGTAATCACCGCCGCATCGTACGCATTCGGCTTCGGGATGCCCGCGCGTCAAAAGAGCATCTTGTCCCTCGGGATCTGCACGCGGAATTGCGGCTCGGCGCTGGCGCCCCTGTTCGTCGTCCCCGACGCTGATCAGAACGCCATCGTCATGGTGTCGCTGGGTATTCCGATGATGATGATTTTCTCCCTGATCGCGGCGCGGGTTTTTGCCGCCCGATCCGGTGAGCCCGCGGGCACACTAGAAACGCGCGACGAGAAGGGAACGGTCGCGAAGGAAGAGCCCCCTCTTGTTCATCAAGGGTGAACGAGAGCAATAGAGAGAGCAGCAACGCAGTGGCCGGACGTGGTTGTCGTAAGACGTAGTTGAAACGAAGTCGGGCCCTGCCAAAGACGGTTTAGGACAAAGGATCCAAAATGATCACAGTCACGCAATCTGCCGACGCCGACAAACTCATAACAGCGGAGGAACTGGAAAAGAAAATCAGGATGGCGGCCGAAGGCATCAAGAAGCAGCCCGGCCTGATGAAGTCCAGCGCCGGCTACATGGAACTGGTGCATAAGTACGTGGACCGAATCGTCACGGCCAAGGAGAAGGGCAAATGGGTCGCCACCCACGGCACGCAGCAGCCGCTCGAGATTTACGAGGCGATGGACGTCGTGGGGATCTTCATCGAATTCTGGGGCGTCATCTCGGATGCCGTGAAACTGGAGTCGGTCCCCGAGGCGCTGAGCATCTCGACCTCGACGGGCACACCAGGGGAGGTCTGTTCCTTCTTTCGGAACCTGGACGGCCTGATGCACGTCGGCAAGTGGCCCCGCACGGATTTCATGCTCTACGCCACTTCCTCCTGCGACAACGTCAAGGCCTACCACACGCTAGGGCGGCGCTACGGCATTCCAAGCTTCGGACTGGAACGGCCATACCTGCCGTACACGCCGAAGGCGATGGAACACTGGAAGAACGAGCACAAGCGTCTGATCGCTTTCCTGGAGGAGCAGACGGGAAAGAAGCTGGACTACGACCGCCTGAAGGAGACGGTGCGCCTGTCCTACCGTCTCACGGAACTCGTTCTTGAGATTGACAAGCTCGTGGCGCATGTGCCATCGCCCATGTCGGCCGAGTGTTTTGGCGGCCCGCTGATGGCGATGCGCCTGCTGCCGGGGACTCAAGACGCCGTCGACTATCTCACGGCATTGCGCGACGAACTCCAGGAGCGCGTGGACAACGGCATCGCCGCCGTCAAGAACGAGCGCTTCCGGGTGATGTGGAGCAGCTTCGCTCCGTTCTGGGATCCGGGACTCCTGCCCTTCATGCAGCAGAAGTACGGAGCGGTCTCGGTGTGCGAAGTACTGGCGCGCTGGCGCGGGGAGGCCAATTGGATGCTCGATCCGGAGGATCCGCTGGGCAACCTCGCCTACAAGACCCAGAACTCTCCGGGCAACTGCCAATACTCGTCCTCCATCGATTGGGCGGGGCAACTCGTCGAGCAGGCCCATCAGTACAAGGCAGATGGGGCGATCTTCAACAACAACTGGGGCTGCAAGCAGGCAGCGGGCCTGGGCGTCCTGTGCAGGGACGAACTGATGCGTCACTGCAGCGTGCCGTCGCTCACGCTCAACTGCGATGTGATCGACAGCACCTTCACCACCCGGGCCGAGGTCGAAGCCCAACTCGATGGCTTCTTCGAGATGATCGAGGCCAGCAAAGCCTATAAAGACCGGAGGAATCCGAAATGAATACGCCGATCAAAGCATTAGATGAAATGATCCGGCTTACATCCCCTTTCCCGGAGAGCGTCGCCGTGAAAGAGTGGAAGGCCAAGGGCCGAAAGGTGATCGGCTGGGTAAACCCCTACGTACCGGAGGAGATCCTCTACGCAGCCGGGATGCTGCCCTTTCAGATCACCGGCAACAATGAACCCGTCCAGATGCAAGGGGCTGAGGCCCACATTTATTCCAACACCTGCTCCTACATCCGCACCTGCTGGCAGCTTCAACTCGATGGAAAATACAACTTCCTGGACGGACTGGTCTCCTCCAGCTTCTGCGACCAGGACAAGCGGCTGTTCAGCGTGTGGGAGTACTACAAAAAGCTGCCCTACATGGATCTGCTCTACGCGCCGCGCAAGCGCGACGAAGAGGCAGTCGCGCTATATCTGGCCGATCTCGAGGATTTCAGGGACCGGCTCTCGCAGCACCGACTGAACAGTATCCCGGACCGGGACGTCGCGAACTCGATCAAGGTTTACAACCGCGGACGTGCGTTGATGCACCAGCTCTACGAGCTACGGAAGCGCGAGCGCCCGCCGGTGACCGGGGCCGAGGCCCTGGAAGTGAGCAAGGCCGCTGCGCGCCTGCCGCGCGAGCAATTCAACGCGCTGATGGAGCAGCTGCTCGACGAGGTCCAGCGCACGGGGCGCGAGATCAAGAAGGGCAAGCGGCTCATGGTTATCGGCAACGATCTTCACAACACCAACCAGATTGCCGAGCTCGAAACGCTGGACGCGGTAGTGGTCGTCGATGAGATGAATTGCGGTATCCGCTACGCGTGGGGACAGGTGGACACGACATTGCCGCCGATGGAGGCGCTGGCCCGTTACTACGTGCTGGGCCGGCCGGTGGACATGCACAACTGGAATTCGGATGGGCGGCTCGAGTTCATTGGCGAGTTGGCCACGCAGTACAAGGTGGATGGCATCGTTTCGGAGATCGTGCGTTTCTGCACCTATAACGGGTGGGACAAGTTCGACCTCAGGAAGCAGATGGAGAAGCGCGGCATCCCGATCCTGGACATTGACATTGAGTATGGCCACCCGGCGGGAGCGCAGGCGAAGATCCGTGCCGAGGCGTTCATCGAGATTCTGGAAGGCGTGGCGTGATTCTAAACAAACCGAGATCACCGGCGGCCCGGTGATGCGCTACAAGCAGAAAGCGTGATAACGATGACTACTACCACTGACCATTTGCTTACGATCCAAGACTTTCAAGATGGCATCAGGAGAGCCAAGGAAGGCGTCAAGAAACAGCCCGGCTTGATGAGGTCCACTGCCGGCTTCTTCGACATGCTTGCCACCTATGTGGACCGCATCGCCAACGCCCACGACGAAGGCAAGTTGGTGGCGACCCATGGCACCCAGCAGCCCCTCGAGATCTTCGAGGCGATGGACATCAGGGGCGTCTTCAATGAATTCTGGGGCGGCGTAGGAGACATGATCAGGCTGGAATCCGTCCCCGAGGCCCTCGCACTCTCGGCCTCGACCGGAACGCCCGGGGAGGTCTGCTCCTTCTTCCGGAACATGGATGGTTTGATGCACGCCGGCAAGTGGCCAAAGTCGGACATGTTTCTATATGCGACCTCTGTCTGCGACAACGTCAAGGCCTTCCACACGCTGGGCCGGCGCTACGGCATTCCCAGTTTCGGCCTGGAGCGCTCCTACCTCCCGTACACCGATCATGCGATGGAACACTGGAAGAACGAGTACAAGCGTCTGATCGCCTTTTTGGAGGAGCAGACGGGAAAGAAGATGGACTACGACCGTCTGAAGGAGGTTGTAGCTCTTTCCTACCGTCTCACCGAGTTGCACCTCGAGATCGACAAACTCGTTGCCAGCGTCCCGTGTCCCCTCGCGCCCGAGTGCTACTCGGGCACGCTGCTGGCGATACGCCTGTTGCCCGGAACACAAAAGGCCGTGGACTACCTCGAAGAGTTGCGCGACGAGCTCAAGGAACGGGTGGAAAAGGGCATCGGCGCCATCGAGAACGAGCGCTTCCGCGTGATGTGGAGTTCCTTCACACCGTTCTTCGACCCGACGCTTCAGAGCTTCATGCAGAAGAAATACGGCGCGGTCAGTGTGTGCGACATGCTCTCGCACTGGCGTGGGGACGCAAAGTGGATGCTCAATCCGGACGACCCGCTGGGCAATCTCGCATACCGGACCCTACTTGCGCCAGGCAACTGCCAATACTCGTCCGCCGTCGATGTGGCCACGAATCTCGCCGACAAGGTTCGGAGGTTCAAGGTGGATGGGGCGATCTTCAACAACAACTGGGGCTGCAAGACCGGAGCGGCCTACGGCCCGATTCTGAAGGACGAGTTGATGCGTCAGGTCAACATGCCATCGCTCATCATCCACTGTGATGTGCTCGACCACACCTTCATCAGCCGGGCGGAAATCGAGAGCCAGATGGACAGCTTCTTCGAAATGATCGAAACGAGCAAAGCCTACAAAGAGCGGAGGAATCCGAAATGAACGCACCTTTGAAGGCATTGGACGAGATGATCCGGCTGACGTCTCCGTTCCCGGAGAGTGTCACCGTCAAGGAATGGCGGACGACCGGTCGGAAAGTGATCGGCTGGTTCAATCCCTACGTCCCGGAAGAGATCATTCATGCAGCCGGGATGCTGCCGTTTGAAGTGACGGGGAACAACGAGCCGGTGGAGATGCAGGGGGCCGAGGCCCAGATCTACTCCAATTCCTGCTCCAAGATCCGCACCTGCTGGCAACTGCAGCTCGATGGCAAGTACAGATTCCTGGACGGACTGGTTTCCTCGCATATGTGCGACCAGGACATGCGGCTCTTCGAGGTGTGGTCGTACTACAACAAGCTGCCCTATATGGAGCTCATCTACGCGCCGCGCAAGCGCGACGAGGTGGGAGTCCAGTTATACCTTAAAGATCTCGAGGTTTTCAGGAGCAGGCTGTCGCAATACCTGATCTGCAGGATTCCCGACGAGCACATCGCGAACTCGATCAAGGTCTACAACCGGGGACGCGAGCTGATGAAGCAGCTCTACGAGTTGCGCAAGCGCGAGCGACCACCGGTGACCGGGGCCGAAGCTCTGGAAGTGAGCAAGGCGGCCGTGCGTATGCCTCGCGAGCGGTTCAATGAGCTGATGGAGCAATTGCTCGACGAGATCGAGCGTACGGGGCGCGAGATCAAGAAGGCGATGCGCCTGATGCTCATCGGCAGCGATCTTCACAACAGCACGCAGATCGCCAATCTCGAAACGCTGGATGCGGTGGTGGTCGTGGATGAGATGGACATTGGGATTCGCCGCGCGTGGGGGCAGGTCGACACGAAGCTGCCGCCGCTCGAGGCGCTGGCACGCCACTACGTACTGGGCCGGCCGGTGGACAAGCACAACTGGAATTCCGACGGGCGGCTCGAGTTCATCGGCGAGTTGGCGGAGCAGTACAAGGTCAATGGCATCGTCTCCCAGATCGTGCGGTTCTGCACCTACAACGGGTGGGACAAGTTCGATCTCAAGAAGCAGATGCAGGAGCGTGGCATTCCGATTCTGGAAATCGACTTGGAATACGGCCACCCGGCGGGCGCGCAGGTGAAGATCCGCGCCGAGGCGTTCATGGAGATGCTGGAAAGCCACGCGACATAGCCCGGCGGACCCGAGAAACGAGGACAGATTATGGCTGTCGTTGGAATAGACCTGGGATCGCAGAACACCAAGGTGGTGATCATGGAAGGGGACGAAATCCTTGGCGGCGCGTCGCTGGAGACGGGGGAATCTGCGGAAACCGAGGCACGGATGGCAGTGCAGGAAGCCCTGAAGCAGACGGGTCTCAAACGCGAAGATCTGAAGGCCGGGGTGTTGACCGGCCCCTTGAGCCTGCCCGTCTCCAAGGCGGTGAACATCCCGGGGCTGACGCAACGATCGGCGGCCAGTTGCATCGCGACGGGCGCCTTCTTCCGCTTTCCCCAGGCGCGGACGGTCCTGTATGTCGGGGCGGATAGCTCGATGGCGATCCGGCTGTCGGCCGATGGCCAAGTCGAGGACTCGGTGAAGAATGAGCGTTGTGCGGTTTCCTCGGGGGCGCTCTTGGACATTGTGAGCCGGATGCTGGAAATCCCTGTGGCGGAGATGGGTGAGATGTCGCTGCAGTCCACCGCCCCGCAAACCGTATCGAGCCGGTGCGTGGTTTTTGCCGAGGGCGAGATCCTGTCGTTTATCCACAAGGACCCGCCGGTGCCGATTCCGGATGTGCTCGCGGGCGTGAACGAGTCCATCGCCAATGGCCTGTGGTCCATGGTGCAGAAGGTGGGGGTGCCCTCCGAATTGCTGTTGTGCGGCGGGGTGGTCCGAAACGCGGGCATCGTCAAGGCGATCGAGGCCCATCTGGGCAAGCCGGCATTGGTACCGAAGCAGCCGCAGTACGTGCGAGCCCTGGGCGCGGCGGTCTTCGCCCGCCAGATGGAGCGGGAAGGAGCCGCAACATGCTGACCATGGGAATTGATATTGGTTCGCGCAGTTCGAAGTGCGTGATCCTGGAAGACGGGAAGTTGCTGACGTACGGGACCATCGAGACCGGGCCCAACATTCTCAAGACAGCCCAGGCGGTGGTGGAGGCGGCGGTTCACCGCCGCGCGGGCAAATGGGGCGAGTACCGGATGTCGTTGCCCGAGACGAAGGTGGACCACCTGAAGATCGAGGACATGGCGTGCATCGTGTCGACCGGTTATGGGCGCGCCATCGTGCCTTTTGCCCATCGAAACGTCACGGAGATCACGTGCCACTGCCGGGGAGCGCAATGGTTTGTGCCCGGGGTCGCCACTATCCTCGACGTTGGAGGACAGGACACCAAGGGGATCCGAGTGGGCCCCAATGGCGAGGTCGCCGACTTCGTGATGAACGACAAGTGTGCGGCGGGCACCGGCCGGTTCATGGAGATCGTCGCCGACGTCTTGCATGTGGCGCTTCCCGAGATCGGGCCGATGTCGCTGAAGAGTACGAAGGTCCTGCCGTTCAGCACAACCTGCGCGGCATTCGGCCGGGGGGCGGCGGTTGCGCTGATGAAGGAAGGTGAGCGCAAGGAGGACATTCTTGCAGGGCTGCACGAGGCCATCGCCACCCGTGTGACGGCCGTGGTCAAGAAGGTCGGCCTTGCAGACAAGTTCGCGATCACCGGTGGCATTGGCAGGAATGTGGGGCTGGTGAGCAAGATCGAACAGAAGATTGGCGGATTGAAAATCACCCTGCCGGAGGAACCGATGATTGTCGGGGCGTTGGGGGCGGCCCTGTTCGCCCTCGACCGGGCGAAGAAGAAGGCCGGTTAGCAAGGCGCAGCATGAATTCGGAGTTGAGGCAGGCCAGTTCACAGAAATGTTTCAAAATACGAGGTTCCGATGAAAGCAACTGAGTTATTAAAGCGCATCGAGTCAAAAGACGCGCCGGTGATTATTGATGCGCGTACCGGCATCGAATTCAGGCGTGGCCACGTGCCTGGCGCCATCAATGCTCCACCCCGGAAGATTCTGCTGAGGACCGCGCGGTTGCCGAGGGACAAGGAGTGCGAACTCGTGGTCTACTGTGAGCATGGCCAGCGCGCCTGGGTAGCGAAGAAACTTCTCGCCGCACGCGGTTACTGCAATACCAAGCTTCTGGAAGGCTCTTTGATGGGTTGGAAAAAGGCCGGCCGGCCGCTGGAAAAGTGAAAAACCGTGCAAGGATCACCCCTCATGATACCCCGATTACGAATACGTCCGTTGGCGATTCTCTTCATTTTGTCCCTTGCACTCGTACCGGCCGGAAGACTCTGCTCGACGGTTAAAACAGGATGCGAAAGCGCACCCAGAAGATGCCGACTGCGTCTTCAGATGACAATGAGGGGTGGAGGATTGCCTGATAACCGATGGACAGTTGATTCGCGGGGGAGAGCTGCACGCGATAGAACGTCTCGGCGGTCCACTGGTCGCGATCATTTTGCCAAGGTTGCCCCCACGCAAGCGCAAGCCCGCAGACGTCCAGACGCGAGAGCAGTGGGCCTTGCCATCCGATGCCGCCGGTCGCGAGTTGGCGAATGTCGGTCACGGGGCCATGAGCATATTCGTAGCGAAAGAAGGGGATGACGTGACGCGTGACAGCTTGATCGAAGCTGAGGGCAAAGCCCTCGTCGGAAGGGCTGGATCGGGTAGGGACGGCGTCAGCGTGCCAGCAGGTGAGACGGTAGTCTCCGTGGCCCAGGGATGGGATGTCGGGGGTAATGCCGATTTCCGCGGCGCTAAAAAGATCGAAGTCGCCGAAGGTGTTGAAGCCCGCCGAGGTGTTGGAGCCTTGCTGATTCTGACATCCGGCAGTGAGGTAGAGCCATGGGGCGGGAGTCCACCACGCGTTGATTCCAAGGCCATTGCCCGGCACGCCCACGGCCGGGATACCGGAGAAGGCTTCGTTCATGAAGAACTGCTTATCGTTCTGCCAGATGTTTACCGCGTAAAATGCCGTCGGGTCGATTTTGCCAACGGTAACTAGCAGCGCTTTGTCAAAAAGATGCTGTTCCCAGGCGAACTGGGAGACGCAGGGCCGCGTCTCACCGAATCCACTGGATGTTCTCCAGAGCGAGCCGATGTTCTGGCCAAGTTCCGAGGGGGTTGTGCTGCCGATCTGCCAATCATAGTCGGCCTTGAAAAGAAGATTGCCGTTGTTGAGGCCGTCGGGCGTGCCGACGAGGCGCCACCTTCCGAAGAGTGCGACGGATCCGCCGCCGGCGTCTCGAACTCCTGGTCCGCGGCTGGCGCCTTGATAGACGAGGTCCTGTTCAAGGCCCAGATCCAGGCCCACTCTCTGGCGAAGGTTGTCGGCGGCCTTTTTCCAAAACGGATAAACGAGGGAGACAGTGCTATAGGGAAGAATGTCGGCCTGTTCGAAGCGCGCTTCGCGCAGCGTTAGATCAATATCCGCTTCAGTGTGCGGGACAAAGCCGGGTGTTTCAGGAGGTTCGCTTTCTGCGGGGTCGGGCGGCGGGAGAAGGGTCAGGGCAGGGGCTTCGATAGCAGGTGCCGTGGCAGGTGCCGTGGCAGGTATCGTGGCGGGTGCGGTGGCGGGTGCGGTGGCGGGCTGGGTTTCCTGCGTTTCGGCGGGAGCGGCGCAAAGCGCCGGGATGGATGCGACGGCAAGAAGAAGTACGCCGGCAAGTTGCTGGGAGAAGTTCGTGCTGCCGCCTTCGGCCTGGCGGCGGGTGGTTGCCGTGGCTTGGGTACAAGGGGTGCGCACATTCACGTGCACGAATTGTATCGGCGAGGGCATCGTTAATCAAGAATCAAAAAACGCATTTCGCGCGACGCATCTCCTCGGCATGGCCGCGCGACACCAAATGATGACACACTTGTGGCTGCGTACTGCGTCGTTCGCGGCGTGCCCGCGACGAGAAGTGTCTTCTCGCCACGAATACCAGCGGCGCCCGCGACAGGCCATGTGCCGCGCTACCGCTGGCGGCAGACGACGCATGGCATGTCATTGGCGGCCAATTGCCGGCCAAGGCCGGCGGCCCGGAAGTGTTCCCGTATAGGGGCGGGCATTGTCGCGCTCTTCGCTGTCCCTCAATTGGACGCTTCATTCGGCAAGGGGCGTGAAGCGGAATTTCTGGCCGCCGATGGCGGCCTGGAACATAAGGCCTCCTTCGGGCAGCGTGAAGACGGCCACGCCCTTCTGATAGGCCGCAGTGGCAGCCGCACCCGCGGAGGCGGCGATGGCCGAGGCACGTGCATCGAATTCCACCTGGGTAGTCTTGAAAGTGGCGAGCGAGCCTTCGTTTTCAAAGAAGATGATTTCGGCGTAGCGCTGGCCGCCGAGCGAGGCGCCTACATTGGCCTGGCTGAGGTCTGCGTTGCCGATAAGTTTCCCTTTTTCGTAGACTTCCGCCTGCCCATACGCCCCACCCACGCCAACAGCGGCGGAACGGACGACGGGAAACACTGCGTAGCCCTGGGAGCCTTTGAAGAAGCGATCCATCGTTGGATCGGCCGTCTTGAAATTCTTAATTGAGCCGGCGACCTGATCGGAGAGAATCTTGGCATCGGCACTGGTTTCAGGCGCGGGCTGGTTGGCGCACGCGGCGAGAAGGAGAGCCGAGATGAGTGGCGCCGCGAGGGCGCACGAGCAAGAGAGGGAACGCATAGAAGAACTCCTTGGTTAGGGTGTAGTCCCAAAATGGGACCGGTTGAACGCCGACAGCGATTAGCGACCGACGTGAGCACAATTCTTTCACCTGTCCACTCCCTGCGCTTCCAGCCTGGCGGAGGGCGATGTTCATGGAAACCTCTCAGAAACAGACCCTTACAGGGACGGCGCTTCGCGGGCGGTTTGGGGCTCATTTCACCGGAACAGGCTCGGGAATTGGGGACGTTAAATCGAAGGGCGCCTTGATCCACGGATATCCGTGCTGAGCCAGACGGAAGCCGACATCGAACAGAGCGGTCATATAGGTGCTGTCAAACGCTTCCTTGGGTTTGAGCGCGAAGTCATCTGGGATGTGCGCGACATTGAAGTCGAACCCATCACGCTGGCTGGTGGCGTAGAGACGATACAAATCGCCGACGCCTTCGGACTTCAGAAGCGTGCCGATGGCGCGTGGACCAATGGATGCCACCTGCGGTTTCACCTCCTGCCACCGCGGAATCAACTGGGCATTGCGGATGACGAACAGGCGGATGGGAGCGAGGGTCTTGGTGACGCCAATCTGCTTGCCGACCTCGGCGACGGTGAGGCCGGCATCCCACAGAAAGGATTGCGAGATGGTCCCGCCATCGACGTGCATTTCATCATATTTTTTGCCGTTGGCCGTGACGTTCAGGTAGACCGGAGGGAAGACGACGGGGATCGAGGCGGAGGCGAGCATGACCTGGCGAAACAGTTCCAGGGCGCGGGGGCTGTTGCAGGATGCGATGGCGCCCATGTCCCAGATCACCAGGCGCTCCGCATCGAGGTTGACCGTGGCGATGTAGAGGCGGCGGCCCTTGGCGTGCTCTGCGGCGATCGTGCGAACCATGTCGGCATCGATCCACCTGGTGAGAAGGGCAGACATGGCCGCATTGTTTGTGGCGCTGTCGCTGGTGATAAACTCGAGGAGATCCTTGGCAATGAAGATGTCCTTGGTCTTGGTGGTGGTATAGGCGGCTTTCAGCTTCTCATCGTAGGGTGTGCCCAGGAAGGCGAAGGGAGCGATCAGGGCGCCGGTGCTTACGCCGGTCACGAGTCTGAACTGCGGGCGATCGCCGGCCTGACTCCAGCCGTAGAGCAGTCCCGCGCCGAAGGCGCCATCCTGACCGCCGCCGGAGATGGCCAAAAAGTCCACGGTGGCCGGGCGGGATTCCTGCGGGTGAGCCTTGTAATAGGCGAGGTATTGGTTCCGCGACTGGGCCATGCCGTCGATGAATTCGGGACTCATGGCGTCGCCCCAGGTGCGGATGTTGGTTGGCATGTCGGGCACTTGAGCGCGATCGGCAAGACTCTCGGGCACTGGGCGGCGGAATCTCGCTTCCCCACATCCATTAAGCAGGGCCAACGCCAGGATGAGACTGAGCGGCAATGACCATCGTGTTGCCATAAGGATCTCCATTCCTTTCACCCATCACGGGTGGTTTTTTTGAGCCGGTTTATAATCGGTCCGGTCTGAATGGCTGCGGATCGAAATCCCATCGTGAGCCGCACACCCGGCAGAGCCGGCGTGTCCATATGCTGACTGTGCTACCGAGTTTCCCACAGAATTCATTCTCCGGAACATGCCGTTGCGATCGCTGTGAAAGTGGTGAAAACTTGCGACGGGGCGGCCCATCCAGAACACGAGAAATAGCAGCAACGGCCCCGCCAGCATCAATATCGCTGTGCCTATCAGCTCCGCTACGAGAATCCACTGTGTAAAACGTTGAGACATCGCTCGCTCCTCAGGCCTCGGAAAACTGAATGACGGCCTTGATATCTTCCGAATTTCGCGCGAGAGCCTCCGAGAAATTCTCCGGCCGCACGCACTTGGTAATCAGGCGCCCAAGCCACGAACGGTCTGCGCGGGCGAGGGCCTCTGCCGCCTTGAACCAGTGGCGTTTGTTGGCGTTGACACTGCCAATCACCGCATTGTTTTTCAGAACCACAGAAGAGGCGATATTTGCTGTGGGGGTGCTGGGGACGGAGCCGCCATGTCCAACCCCGGTGAGGCACACGACGCCGCTTGATGCAACCTTGGACAACGCCTCGACAATGACCTTCCCTACGCCGGTGCATTCCAGGACGACGTCCGGTTCAAACCCGAGATCGGAAACGCTGCAACTGTGGTAGGTCGCGCCCAGCGCCCGAACGAGATCGGGTTTGGGTCCCGATTCCGTTCGGGCCAGAACGTGAACCTCCAGCCCGAGTTGCTTGCCCAGCAAGGCGCCAAGCAGGCCGATCGGCCCCGCGCCGGTGACGAGCACGGATTTGGGCTCCCAAAAAGCCCGCCGCCCCACCGCAAGGACATGCTCCCAGGCTTTGGCGACCACTGTGGTGGGTTCGAGCAGCACGCCGAGGATACCGAGGGTGGGGTCGACTTTGATGGCATATTCGGGCTCGATGCGCCATCGCTCGGACATGAACCCGTGCGATTGCTTGATGCCGCGTTCGGTGTACTGGCCGTTGCGGCACATGTCCCACTCTCCGACGGCGCAGCTGGGACAGGGAACCGGATCGGGGCGGCGGACGATCCCCACCACCAGGTCGCCCTTTTTCAGACCACCGGCCGTCCCAGGCTCGAGCACACGGCCAAGGGACTCGTGGCCGAGCACAAGGCGCGTCGCGCCGGGCGCGGCCCATCCGTACTTCCCGTCGGCAATTTCGACATCGGTTCCGCAAACGCCGGCGGCGACCGCTTCGACCAGGACCGAGCCGTATTGCGGGCCTGGTTCCGGAACTTCATCAAAACGCGCAGACCCGGCCTTTTTGGGTTCAACGGTGATCGCTTTCATGTCGTGTTGCCTTCCCTTCGCCGTTCAATGTTGCCCGTATCGTCGGCAGCGGTGCGCTCATTTGGCGGCACCTCATCCTTCCACTGCCACCACACCCACAAGATGCAAAGCAGCGCGAGCACGCCCGCTGTCAGGAGTGTCGATACGACCAGGAGCATGCCGGTGCCGAGATTGAGCCAGGAACGCAGGAGAATAAACAGCCATGCGAGCACGAGGAGGCTGGGCAGAAACAGGTAGGGTTCCACCAGATCGCTGGCTTGTCCCAGCCAGGGGCAGAGCCACACTTCGCTTCGCCAGCCTTTGATGCGGTGTCTTGGCCACCCGGTGAGAGGCAGGTCTTCTTCCTGCAGGCTGCCGCGATTGGCTGCGCCGCCCAGGAATTGGAGATATCCGCGGGCTTGGTAGCTTTTATAGAGAAGGGCAAACGCCGAGAGGGTCACGAGGATCCCCACGGCCGCGAATACCTGGGCGATTTCCACGCTTTCCCGTCCAGCGGTGACAGCAGCGTTGGCAATCAGTCCCTGGACGATGAGCAGCCACATGATGCGATGATTGGTCACATCATTCTCGTGGCGGAGCATTTCACGAATGACTGCCTTGTAAAGCTGTGGATCGACGTCATGCATGGACAACCTGCCGCGATTTCAACACGAGCTTTTGGCGCGTGCTGATCTGGTCAAGAGAAACGCAGAGTGGATTACGCGTACCCGTCCTCCTTTGTCAGTGGGTTACCAAGTCTGCGGGTTTGCTGCTGCGGGGCGGCTTCTCGACGGGGGCGAAGGCGGCATCTTTGCCGACTTCAAGAATGCGATCGGCCGTCGTGGTGGCAAACAGGTGCATGGAACGGGCGATGAAACCGGTCCATCCGGTCTGGTGGCTGGCGCCAAGGCCGGCGCCATTGTCGCCATGGAAATACTCGTAGAACTGGAGGTAGTCGCGCCAGTGCGGGTCTTCCTGGAGTTTCTTCTCGCCGCCGTAGACGGGGCGGTGACCGTCTTTTCCCTTCAAAAAGATGGAGGTGAGGCGTCCGGAAATGTTCTCGGCAATCTGGTAGAGGTTCATCTGGTGGCCCGAGCCCGTGGGGCATTCCACAGTGAAGTCGTTCCCATAAAAGGCGTAATATTGGAGAAGCGCGCGGATGATCAGGGCGTTGACCGGCATCCAGATCGGGCCGCGCCAGTTGGAATTGCCGCCAAATATTCCGGTGTCGGATTCGCCGGGGAGATAGGGCACGGTGTAATCCTGCCCGCCGACGTTGAAGACGTAAGGGTGATCGGCATGGAAGCGTGAGAGCGCGCGGATGCCGTAGGGACTCAGGAATTCGTTCTCGTCGAGCATCTTCGCCAGCACGCGGCGGAGTTTGGTTTCGTCCATGATCGCACCGAGCCGGCGCCCCGCACAGCCCGCTTTGGCTGGATCGTGAATGAAGGTTCTTAATTCCGGGCGAGCCTCCAGGAAGCTCTTTAAGCGTTTTTGGACGTCGGGATGAGCCTTCATGAATTCACCTTCGAAGACCGTAACCGCGCACAACGGCAGCAGCCCAACCATGGAACGCACTTTCACCCGCTGGGCTTTACCGTCCGGCAGTTGCAGCACGTCGTAGAAGAAGCCCTCTTCTTCATCCCACATGCCAGTGTCGCTGCCGGCATGGATCGTGGCTGCGGCGATGGAAACGAAATGCTGGACGAATTTCTGTGTCATGTCCGTATAGGTCGGATTGTCCGTCGCCAATTCAACGGCGATCTCGAGCATGTTCAGGCTGAAGAGGGCCATCCAGGCGGTGCCGTCGGCCTGTTCGAGGTAGCCGCCGGTCGGGAGGGGCGAACTGCGGTCAAACACGCCGATGTTGTCGAGGCCGAGGAACCCGCCTTCGAACGCGTTCCTGCCGGCGCGATCCTTGCGATTGAGCCACCAGGTAAAGTTGAGCAGGAGCTTCTGGAAGCACCGCTCCAGCCAGACGGTGTCGCCCTTGCCGGTCCGCGCCTTGTCGAGGCGGTAGGTAAAAATGGTGGCCCAGGGATGGACCGGCGGGTTCACGTCGCCGAAGTTCCACTCATAAGCGGGGATTTGGCCATTGGGGTGCAGGTAGTTCTCACTCAACATCAAATCGAGCTGCTGCTTGCCGAAATCGACGTCCACGAGCGTGAGCGGCAGGACATGGAAGGCGAGGTCCCATGCCGCGTACCAGGGGTATTCCCACTTGTCGGGCATGGAGATGATGTCGGCGTTGTACATGTGGTGCCACTGGGCATTGCGCGGCGCCTGCTTGGCCGAATGCGCGAACGGATCGCTGCCGTGCTCTTCGAGCCAGCGGTTCACGTCGTAATAGAAGAACTGCTTCGACCAAAGCATCCCGGCGAGCGCCTGGCGCATGATGTTGGCGGCGTCTGCATCAAGCGTTTGCGGGATAACGCCGGCGTAGAATTCGTCCGCCTCCTGACGGCGGACCTGCAGGATTTCGTCGAAGTGCTTGCCGAACGCGCCGCTGCTGTAGGTTTTTGCCAGGGCGCCCGGGGCTACGGGAGTCAATCGCAGGCGAACGACCTCGCACTTTCCTGCTGGGATGGTGAGGCGATAATGTGCCGCGGCCTTGGTGCCGGTCTTGTTCGGATTCACGGCATCGGTTTGTCCGTTGACGATGAAATTGTGGATGCCGTCCTTGACGAAGGGGGTGCGGTTCTCTCCATCAAACAGCCGTTTTGCATTGGTTTCGTTTTCGGTGAACAGCAGCGACGCTGGGCGATCGCAATAGAGAAAACGTTCGCCTAAGTCGGCATCTGTGGCTTTTACCGTCGTGGAATTGGCGTCGGCACATTCCAATACCGGTCGTGGGTTGTCGCGACCCCATGCCCACTGATTGCGGAACCAGAGCGTTGGCAGCACGTGAATTTCCGCGGGTTCCGGGCCTCGGTTGTGGATGCTGATCTGGACCAGGATGTCCTCGGCGGATTCCTTGGCATACTCGACGAACACATCGAAGTAACGGTTCTCGTCGAAGATGCCGGTGTTGAGCAGTTCGTACTCGAATTCCTGGCGGCTTCGGTCCTTGTTGGCTTCCACCAACTGTTCATACGGGTAGGCGGCGTGGGGATATTTGTAGAGATACTTCATGTAGGAGTGCGTCGGGGTGCTGTCCAGATAGAAGTAGTACTCCTTCACGTCCTCGCCGTGATTGCCCTGGCTGTTCGTCAGCCCGAACGCGCGTTCCTTGAGGATGGGGTCCTTGCCGTTCCAGAGGGCGAGAGCAAAGCAAAGGCGTTGTTTGTCGTCGGAGATTCCCGCCAAGCCGTCTTCGCCCCAGTGGTAAGCTCGGGAGGACGCTTGCTCATGGCCGAAGTAGCCCCAGGCGTTGCCGTCCTCGCTGTAATCTTCGCGCACGGTTCCCCATTGGCGCTCGCTCAGGTACGGACCCCAGTGCTTCCATGCTGCTTTTCCTTCGCTTGCTTCCTTGAGCCGAGTGTTTTCCTGCGTGGATTTCATGGCAAGTTCCTTTCGTATGTGCCTATTGTGCAGGGATAGTGACCAATGGCAGCTTGTCGGTGCCGCCGGTTTCTGACAGTGTGAAGATGAAAACGATGACGGTTAGAGCGCGCTTGGTTTCAACGTCTCCGTCGTCGACCCAAAACCAGTAGTCGCGATAATGCACGGCGGCAAATGCGACCGCAGGCTTGTCCTTACCGCTGTAAATCCGCACGGTGTGCTGATGGCTCTCTGAAGCGGAGTTGTTTTCAACAGAGGGCCACGCGCTGTGGTCCCGAAGGTGGGCCTCGGGCACGTCGATATGGCTGGCGAAGGCCTGCATGATCTGCAACATGGAACGGCTGTTCACGGCAAGTTCGCCGTCGGCGCCGCGCGCCGGTGAAAACGTGAGCACGAACTTCTCCTGGTCCGGAGGCATCTTCAGCAGCCGGCGGATTTCCGCGAACTTTTCGGCAATGTCGGGAGGCACGTCGCTACGCCGAAAGAACACGACACCGGTTGAACCTCCCCCTTTGTCCTCCTCAACGCGCAACCCGACCGCCCCGGCCCCCTGCACATCGCGCAGCAGGGCCAGCGCGCGGAGAAAGTCCGGGTCCGCCTCTCGAACCATGCCCCCAGCCGCCGATCGGTTCCGCACGCCATTGAGGGACTCAACGGACATGCCCAAGATGAAGTCGGCTGCGTAGCCGGACTGAAGCAGGGAGAAAATGTTCTTGGGATCAATGGGAGTGATGAGCCCGCGCATGAATTTATCGCCCGTCATCGGCACGTAGGTAATGGTGGGCCGATCGGTGTAGATCGCCTGTCCGCCGACGGAGCCGAAGTTGCCCTGGACGGCCTTTTCGGAAGAGACCGTGCCATTGATGCTCACGCCCGTTTGTATGGAATAGCCCGCGACGATGGAGGAGACGTCCACGAAGACGGGAAGGTCCATGTAGCGCAGCTTGACGATGTTGAGGAGTGTCTGTTGCTTCCAGGAATCAGCGATGGCGGCGCTGTAATCGAAAGGATCGGCGGGCACGGTTTGGGGGCCGAGATGCGCGCAGCAAGTGAACGTCAACGTTCCGACGAAGACGATCGCGATGATGATCCGGTTGCGGCGACTCGTGCGGACTTCCATAAACATCCCTTTATGACAGACCGGCATTGCCGCCTGCGGGACCAGTGTGCTGCGGATCAAGGTCGCCGGCGCTCGGCGGGCGGCCGAACGAGCCAGACCTTGGACATGAGCCAACTGACCAACAAGCCCGACAACGCAGCCAAAGGGCACTTCCGCGACCTTGTGCAGGCCCTGCTGAATGCCGATTGCCGTCAAACCCTGAGCAATTCCGGCGGCGATCACCACAGCAGCCGTGATGGGCGCTTGGCACCCTTCGTGACGACTTGTTTGTTCTTTTCCACGGGGAAGATTCTCCATCCGTCAACGGGTCATGAAACAGGCGCTAGCGCTCGCTCCGCTTCGAGCGTGCGTTGGGCCAGAGCAGGGTTGATGCTGGAAACAGCGTCAAATTGCGTCAGGTGGACCTTGCCGGTCAGTTCATCCAGGAAGTGAGATCGCTTGAGGCGATCCATGACCGGGCCCTTCACTTCCGAGAGGTGAAGCGTGATGCCGCCGTCCTTGAGCCGGTGGTTGATCGCCTCCAGGCTTTCGAGCGCCGAGGCGTCGATGGTATTTACCGCCGGGCATTCGAGGATGATATGGCGAACCGCGGGATTCGCGGCGACGGCGTCGTTGACCACGTCCTCGATGAAGCGGGCGTTCGGGAAATAGAGGCTGGCATCGATGCGGAGCGAGAGGATTTCCGGGTCGGTCACGACCGTGTGACGGCTGACATTGCGGAAATTCATCGTCCCGGGGATCTGCCCGACAACCGCCACATGCGGCTTCGACGTGCGGTAAAGGTGGAGGAAGATCGAAAGACCCACGCCGGCAAGCAACCCCGCCTCAACGCCTTCGATCAGCGTGAGAAGAATCGTGGCGACCATCGCCGCGAAATCGGCCAGCGAGTAGTCATAGGTGCGCTTGAGCGCGCCCAGGTCCACGAGGGAGAGGACCGCGACGATGATGGTGGCCGCCAGGGTTGCATTCGGCAAGAAGTACAACAACGGCGTGAGGAACAGGGTGGCAAGGGCGATGCCGACTGCTGTGAAGGCACCAGCCGCCGGAGTCTCGGCGCCGGCTTCGAAGTTCACCACGGAGCGTGCGAAGCCGCCGGTGACGGGAAATCCGCCCGAGACCGCTGCGCAGATATTCGATGCACCCAACGCGATCAGCTCCTGATCGGGGTCCACGCGCTGGCGGCGTTTGGCGGCGAGGGTCAGGGCGACCGAGATGGACTCCACGTAGCCGACGATGGAGATCAGCAGCGCGGGAACCACCAGCTTGGTCCAAACTCCCGCATCGAATGGCGGCAGGGCCAGTCGGGGCAGGCCCTTTGGCACTGTGCCGACAATGCTCACGCCATGCGCTTTGAGCCCGAAGCCCCAGACGGCGGCGGTGGTCGCGGCGATTGCCACGACCGGCCCTACCTTTGCGAGGATGTCTGAAAGCCGCTGGCCTGCCCCGAGACGGCCCAGGAGAGGCTTGAGGCTGTAACGCACGCCGAAGAGAAAGGCCAGCGAAGCGAGACCGATCACCGTGGTGTGGGGATTAATGTTGCCAAGGTTGGACCACATCGATTTCAGAAGGTCGACCAGATTTTCCCCATGCGCCTTGATGCCTAGAACTGGAGCAAGCTGGCCGGCGGCAATCTGGATGCCCGAGGCCGTGATGAAACCGGAGATGACCGGGTGGCTGAGAAAGTTCGCCAGAAACCCGAGTCGCAGCAACCCCATGGCCAGCAGGAGCAGCCCCGAGATCACCGCCAGTGCAATCGCAGCCCCGAGGTACTCCGGAGTTCCCTGCGATGCAACCTGCGTCGCAGCGGCGGCAGTCATGAGGCTGGCCACCGCGACGGGACCGACCGCAAGCGCGCGTGACGTGCCGAAAACGGCATAGAGTACGAGCGGCGCCATCGACGCATAGAGCCCGACCTCCGCCGGAAGCCCCGCGAGTATCGCATAAGCCAGTGACTGCGGGATCAACATGATCGTCACGATCACGGCGACGATCAGGTCATTGGCGAGCGTCCGGCGGGAATACTGAGGCGCCCAGGTCAGGATGGGGAGATAACGGCATAGGAGAGCGGGCATGCCCCGTGTGCGGTTCATTTCAATCTCCTAGAGCATTCTCATTCCGCGGCGCCGCTTGGCGCGCGACAAGCAGTTCCTTCACTCGACCCGGGGCGGCAACAGGTAAAGTGTCAGGGCGAAGATCAGATAAACCATTAACACAGGCACGCCGGCAAACCAGGTGGAGCGACCGCTGTTGGTGATGAAGCATGCCGTGAGCGTGGCGATGAAAATCATCGCCACGGCCCCGGGCCAGAATTGCAGATCCATCGGTGTCGGCCCGATGAAATAACTCACGAGCACCAGCACCGGCGCAACAAAAAGTGCAATCTGGGCCGCGCTACCAAGCGCGATACCCACGCTCAGGTCCAGCCGGTTCTTGCGGGCGCCGGAAAACGATGAGGCCATTTCCGCCGCGCCTCCCACAAGGGCCACGACGATGAAGCCCACGAAAGCCTGGGACATCCCAAGGGCCTCTGCCGCCTTCTGCACCGATTCCACGAAGACTTCGCTTACCAGTGCCACCAGCACTGTAACGCCGGCCAGAGTGGCCAGGGCCAGGCCCATCGGCCAGGGCGGTTCGTGGTCCTCCGCGTGTTCCGCACTGGCAAACAGTTCGCGGTGCGTTTTGAGCGAGAAGAGCATCCCAAGTCCATAGGCCACGATGAGGAGCGCCGCCAGCCCCACGCTCAATTTGTGCGTGAAAGCTGTACCGCTCGCCGTAAATTCGACAGTGGCGACTGTTGAGGGAACCAGCAGCGCCACCGTGGCCAGGAAGAGCAAGCCCGCCTGCACCCGGGCCGTGACCCGGTTGTATTCCTGCACATGGTGCTTGAGACCGCCGAGGACAAAGGAAGCGCCCAGCATGAACAGCGTGTTGGTGACAATCGCGCCGGCAATGGAGGCCTTGACCAGGGTGTATTCCCCGGCCTGCAGGGCCGCCAGCGCGATGATCAGTTCTGTCAGATTTCCCAGGGTGGCGTTGAGCAGTCCGCCGACCGCGTCTCCGGTTTTGGCTGCGACCGATTCGGTGGCGTGACTCAACATCGCGGCCAAGGGCACAATGGCCAGAACGGAGAGCACAAAGAGCAACGTGTGCGATTCAGGCTTCAGTTTCGCGGCGGCAAACACCACGGGCACGAACGCCAGCGGCCAGAGCAGCGGATTGTGGCGGATTTCTTTGAGCAGCGCGTTCATGGACCCTCTTCAAACGGACATTGACAAAGAGCCACCGTCACTTCGGTTCGACTAGGGAACGCATGGCGCGGGCGAGCATGCCCCCGGAGATGTTTTTCGCTTTGAATCCGTTCTGCATCAAAATGCGCGTGGCGTAATACGCACGCTGGGCGGAGCGGCAGATGACGCGGATGTCCCTGTCCCGCGGGAGTTCTGCCAGACGCGACCGCAGTTGGCCCATCGGAATGTTCAACGCGCCCGGCACACTCTCCACTGCCAGTTCCGCCGGCTCGCGCACATCCAGAAGCAAAGCGCCATCGACCGATTCCCAGTGCGTCAACGGCATATCGCCGCGCAGGACATCCGCAGCCACCATTCCCGCGAAGTTGACGGGGTCCTTTGCACTGCCAAACTGCGGCGCGTAGCAAAGTTCAGCTTCCTCGAGGTCGTAGATCGTCGCGCCCAGCTGAATGGCCATCGCCAAGGCGCTGATCCGCTTGTCCACCGCCGGTCCATCCTCGCCCAGCGCCTGGGCGCCGAGAACCTTTCCGTCGGATTTGCGGAAGAGAACCTTCAGCCCAAGCATCTTCGCGCCGGGGTAGTAACCCGCATGTGAATTCGGAAACAGGTAGATTTTCTCATAGTCCTTGTCGCCGAATTTCTTCAGCGTTTTCTCGGAGGCTCCGGTCCACGCGACAGCTCCCCCAAAGAGCCCAATGATCGCGGTGCCCTGCGTGCCCCGGTATTGGGAATCGCGCCCGCAAATCACATCCGCCGCGATCCGACCCTGGCGGTTCGCCGGTCCAGCCAGTGCAATCAGGCTCCAGTTGCCGGTGATGAAATCCTTCACTTCAATTGCATCTCCCACCGCGAAGATGTCAGGATCGCTCGTGCGCATGTGGTCGTCCACGCGAATTCCCCCGCATTCGCCGATCTTGAGGCCGGCCGACTTGGCCAACTTCGTGTCCGGCCGCACGCCGATCGCCAGGATGACGATGTCTGCGGGGAAGGCCTTTCCAGAATTCGTCTGCACCTCGATGGCGTCGGCATCCAGTGGTTTGAACCCGACCACAGCGTCCTTGGCAACAATCCGGACGCCATGGCGTTTCACATGGCCTTCGACCAGGCAGGCGATCTCGGGGTCCAGAGGACTCAGGACATGATCGGGCTTCTGGATAAGGGTGACGTCGAATCCCTGGTGGACCAAGTTCTCCGCTGTCTCGAGTCCGATGAATCCGCCGCCCACCACCACCGCCCGGCGGGTGGGTTTGACCATCTGGATGCCCGAGTAGCTGAACATCCCCGCGAGGAAACTCGTGCCGCGTTCGACCCACTCCCGGATGGCCCGAGCGTCAGGCACGGTCCGCACATGAAATATCCCTGGCAGATCGATCCCGGGCAGCGCCGGATGAACAGACGGAGCTCCGGGCGAGAGCACCAATTTGTCATAAGATTCCGTTGTAACCTCGCCGCTTGTGACATTGCGCAGGTCCACGGTCTTTTTCTTGGGGTTGATCGCGACTGCCTCGCAATTGGTCCGCACTTCGATCGCAAAGTGCGATCGGAACAACTGCTCGCTTGCCACCAGCAGGCTCGATTCTTTCTTGATGACATCCCCGACGTGGTAGGGCAACCCACAGTTCGCGTACGACACGTACGGTCCGCGCTCCACCATGAGTATCTCGGCCTTTTCATCCAGCCGGCGCAGGCGCGCCGCGCACGATGCGCCACCGGCCACGCCGCCGACAATGACCACCTTCATAGATTCTCCTTCGCGACTTTGGCTAGGCCGTCTTGGAAAGCACCATCCGCTCGGGGGTGAGTGCGTACGTCCACGGGCACCCGGCATTCTTCCAGCCGTTCTTCACGCGCTGGCCCACGAAGACGCTGTCCGGATCATCCACCGTATCGCCTTCCATGCCGTCGATAATGTTGTAGACGTTCTTGAACCCCGCCTTGGCCAGCGCGTTGACCGCCAGCGCGCTGCGCCCGCCAGAGCGGCACAGGGCCATGATCGTGTCCTCCGGCTTGGCGATCGTCTGCATCCGGGTGACGAAATCCGGCAGAGGCTTCATCGGGAATTGCTTCTTCTCTTCATCCCATTCATACGTCTGAACAGCAAGGGGGACTTTCCAGGCCATGCTCGGATGGCCGACAAAGAGATATTCCTCGGGTGTCCGGACGTCGAGAATCTTGACCTTCTCCGGATCAGCCTTCCATTTCTCATAGGCCTCCTTCGCCGTCACATAGAGCCCCAGCATCGTCTGTTTTTCTTTGGGAAGCTTGGTGGTCACAACCGCCATAATCCGTTCCTCCATTCATTCTGGACCCGCAGCGACGTCTCTTCATGAAGCCTTATGGCGCGCAGCGCGCCCACCATTCGGGCCAGCGCCGCACATCGTGCGGCATCCGCTGGCATGGAACCCACGTTCAACATCAAGGCTTCTGCTCGATTTAATGCAAAGGTAGTGCCAGCGGCGCGATGCTCTAACGGCATCGCGGATGTATTGCTCCGGGCTGGGATTACAGGAGCGCGTTATTTTCGGTGCCGAGATTGTTTCGATGGCGAGCGCCCATATGTTGACGCGCCATCAATAAGATGACGGCCCGACCACAGGTTTCAGTGGCCGTCGGGCCATCCAGCCCCGTCACATACACGCACGCGGACGTACCGGAACTGCGACTCGAATCCCGCATGGCGCAGCTCCCCCTGTCGTATGACTTAGCGAATTCATTTCCCCGATCTCTTCCGCGCTTCGACCATTGTGAAGTCGTAGTTGGGTCCGATCTTCTCCATCGTGCACTGGAATTTCGCCAAGAGGGCCCACACCTGCTCGTAGGCCTGGTGATTAGGCTTGCATGCAGTAGCTTCTTCGAGGCCTTGGTACCGGTGCCAGTGGAGGTCTTACGGGTGTGCCCGTTAAACCAGTACTTGATGTAGTAAACCGAACCGCGCTTGCTGAGCCAGGCCATGAACGAACTCCTCAACGTGGGAGTTGACGTCTTGGCGAGTCCAAGGTTCGGTGTCTAAGGCAGGAAATACTGGGCCCAAAACTGGGTCCACTTTGGCTTTCGACACCAAAAAACAAGGACTCGCGCCATCGCAAGTCCTTGTCGTATCGAAAGTAGCGGGGGGAGGATTCGAACCTCCGACCTCCGGGTTATGAGCGGCTTCCGCTCATTTTTCGTAACTTCTGGCAAGTGCTGGAACTACGGAATCCCGAAGGGTTTACGGCCTTCGGCGTTCACTTGCCATGTTAGCCATGTTTGCCGGGTTTTCAACTTTTTTGTGTACAGGTGTGTGTACATTTTTCGGGAAGGTTATTTGAGCCAGTATCCAGCCACTGTTCCAAGAAGTGAACCGCCAAGTGTCTGGCTCTTACCAGTGGTTGCCATCACCAAATAGCTCCCGACAAATAGAAACGTCAGAGAAACGATGACCATCATCACCGCCTTCAGGCGGTCCTGCTTTCCTGCGGGAGGCCGACCACCTCCAAGGTGCCCAAAGAAAACCCACATGAAATCCTGAATCGTGTTGCCAAGAACTTTCATTGCTTCGCCCTTTCAGTGCTCGTCGCATTTGGTTCATTATTTCCAGGCTTCGTCGCGGGTTGGCTGGTCGAGGATTCAAGGGCGAGCAAAATGCCTCCGAGAATTGCACCCCCTGCACCCGAGCCGATTGACGCCAATATAAACTTTTTTTTGCGATTCACTTCCTTGTCGTGAAACGCGGCCCAGGAATTAAAGAAGTCATCGGGGCGAAATCCACCACCGCCACCACCGCCACCACCTGCACCACCTGCACCGCCGCCTCCCGCACCACCCGCACCTGCACCGCCGCCCCCCGCACCACCCGCACCTGCACCGCCGCCAATACCACCACTTTCAACGGCGGCTTTTGCGGCCTTCACGGTTGAAACCGGGTCGATGAAGTCAGTCGTTTCGTACCCCAGCAAACCCGCTTTGAACGTATTGCAAGCCAAGCCATACGCCTTTTCTGCAAGTTCCTCTGGACTCATGGCACCATCCGGGAATGCAATGCCATCATCCGTGTTATTGAAGACAACTACCGGAAATTGGTCGTCGGCAAGGCTTTTCAATTTCTTCGTCAATTCATCCTTTGAACTCACAAGGCACGAATAGGAACTAGGCAATTCTGCTGCGAGTTTTGCCGCTTGCACGAACTGCTTTGTGTCAGCACCAGCCATGAAGCGAGTTGCCGCGTCGGGGTCTGCCGACATTGCGAAGATGAGGAAAGGTCGCTTCGCCTTTGGTTGGGGATTCCGAATTACGTCTTCAAAATCGCCGACAACTTTGACGCCGCTGTCGCTCAGCATTTGAGCGACTGGTTCTGTGATTTGGCCTTGGGTCACCACCCGAGGATGTTTTCCGAGCCACGTTTTCAAATCTGCTGACGTAAAATCCTTCAGGCTGAAGTACGCCCTTTGTGTGGTCGTCTGAAGAATCAATTCGTTCCCGCCAGTAGTGACTACCAAATGGCTGTCAAGGCATCCCGTACGAGACTTCGGCAACTTTCTACCAGTTACCTCCGCCAATGCGGCTGCCTGTGTATCTGAAATCGAGCGGCCCTGCATCAGTTCCAAAACGTCCAACGCTTCTGGCTTGCCATCGAGTTCCGGCGGAACCAGTTTGTCAGCAACTCCATACAACGAGTCTTTTAGGTCGTCCAATTCGAAACGGCGAATAACTCCGCGATGAAATGCAACAGTCACCGCGTCGTCGCGACCGAAGGCGGCGTCGAGCTTCTGTTTGGCCTTCGTCAAACGGTCCAACGATTCCAAGAAGTCCTTATCCGTGCTGGTGGTAACCTTCGTCTCAAGAAGCTTCGCGGCTGCGACGGCTTCTTCGGGCGTCAGTGGCCTTGCTTGAAAAACTGAAAGGTTTTCCCATGTTTCCTCAGCGTCGCCGCCCGTCAGTGTATCCTTGAAATCGTCCAGAACCGACTTTGCTGCGTCTGCCAAATCGTCCGGGTCTTCTTTCGCATCGAGGAATCGCCACTGCAAATCCTGAGTTCTTCGCAAGAATTCCCGCGTGAGTCCGCTATTCTCGCCGAATGACTTGTGCAACTCATCTGCGAACGAATCAATCTGACCACTGACTTTGAGCAATCTCTCTCGAAGTGCCTTTGCAGCGTCGTTCGCGTCATTTGGATTTACGCCAAATACTCCAAATTGGTCATGGACGGATAGCTCGTAAACGGTTCCCTTGGGCGGGTTAAGCGGCGTAACATCAATGCTCCAGTGAGTTCCATTGCCAGAAACGCGAACCCATCCTGCCGCAGCAGCCTTATCAAGCGGCAAGGAGTCTTTGACTCCGGCAGCGTTTGTTCGCGTGACCGACGCCGCCGGAGGCAATCCACCGAAAGTGTCAAACGCAGTCGGTGTTGGGCGGTGCAGGTCAAGGCAAGCGGCGGGCACCGAGGGACTGGATGGACTGATGGGATAGGTGCCGGATGAGATTCGCATCCGTTGGAAGACAGTGGCGGCATTAGCGTGTGCCACACAAACAAACGATAGCACGATACAGACGCAGAGGAGTGTACGAGCCCGCATTGCACACCTCGGTTAAAAACCTTCGGGGCAAAAAATCCTAGGAATCTTCCCCGCGATTCGTGAAGGCGTCAAGAAAGTCGCCCCATCTTAACCGGAGATTAGCACTTGTAGACGTAAGGCTGAAGGCTTTGGCGTTTACTCCCAAAGAATCCCCGTTGCACTAAATCTCCGGGAATGAGTTGCTTGGGGGTACATGCTTCGCTGGCCGGAGAACTGGCCTGCGACTTTAGGGAGGGAACCGCCATCGAATAACCTGCACGTCTGAACCGACAGGAACGACCCTGCAAGGTCGCCTTTTCGACTGACGTGATTGATTGAACCGTTGCCGTTGAAGTCATCGCACCTTCGACGCTAACCCTTCTTCAATCCGTTCGTCAAGCAAGCGTTTCAAGGCGTCATGTGATTCGTGTGTGTGCTCATTCCTGGGGCTGCGGACCCCTGCGTTCATTCGTCCGCGATGGGGGAATGGTATGAAATCAAACAGGTTGGCCGACAAGCCAGCGGAGCGGGGAAGGCCCCTGTGGGGCTTTTGCCGGGTCAAGGTGGTCGCCGTCTGCCGCCTTTGGGCGGCGTATCGGGATGGGATGCTTGAGCGGCAGGATGTCCAGACTTGGTTCGGTGCTCACGAGCTTCAGACGCGGCGATGCACGCTGACTTCGGGCCGCAAACCGTCGTTCTCTGAAACAGAACTTGGCAAGTTGACGGGCCAGTGTGCCAATGGGGCACGTGCGTCCCTGCGGCGTCTGCAACGCACGGGATTCGTTTCCTGGTCCACGAGTCGAATCGAATTCCATGACACCACTGAGAACACGCCTGCACCCTTGGCCGCGATGCTGGCACGGGTTCCTAACCACCATCGCACCTTGCCGATTCCTCGGCATACGGTGCTGCTTCTGGCTCGGACGCGTCGGCCAGTGTTACTGGCCACGCTCCTCGGCCACTTGTTCCGTGGGATGTACTATCGCTCCGGCGAGTGCCTCTCCTGGGGGACGTGCAAGGCGTCCTTCATCGCCGAAGTCTTCGGCGTCGATGTGCGGAACGTGAAGGCCGCACGGCGGGAACTGGAACGTGCGGGCTGGCTACGGCAGCTTCCATCCCTGCACTGGCATCGCCAGCGTTACGGCGGCACGTTCATCGTCTCCCTGGCGTGGTCATCATCGACGCTAAGGGAGCGACGAATATCACCACCCCGCAATGGGCATTCCACTGCCGAATTACCACCTCCTGAATCACACCGGAATCTTCCTACGGAATTGAAATACCAGAATCGCGTCCCGCATGGGCGGACTGGTGTTTCAGGAATCAGGAACGAACGTCAAAGAACCTGTCCGGCGAAAGTTCCGCGGTGGCAGCATGTCGAACACCACGACCTCACCGACTCCACGCGGCTGCTCACGCTCTATGAACAGGCCAGCCGCACGGGGGCGGTTGCCGCTACGGAAATGGACCGGCTGCATTTTTTCACGGCTGCCGAACACGCCCTAGCCAAGGGGACACGCAATCCCTGCGGGTTGTTCGTGCATCTGGTCCGACATCGGCGTTGGAATTTCTGCACCGAGCGAGATGAGGATGTCGCTCGCCAGAAGCTCAAGCGAACGCTCTACGGGGCCGCGATGCCCCGGCCTGAGCTACGGCCCACGCCACGGGCGCCCGAGCGTCTGTCGGATGACGCGAGGCTCGCCCTGGCCATCCACGCGGCTTGCACGCGGCAAGGCATTCCGGCATTGGTGCTGGTGCGACGGCTGCGAACGGATTGGACGATGGAGCAGTACGAACGAACGCTGCAAGAGGCCCGTGACCGACGAAGACTCCCGCTCTCCGCAAGGGCCATTGCTGCCTGACACATTTTCACCCCTCCACCTCGATGGATGGAAAATTCGCGGAGTGAAGCGGGGTCAATGGCTATCCGTAAATTCCGTTGCCGAAGTTGCTCTAAATGTTCATCTTTACGCCGCTTCACGGAGCATAAAATTATCTTCGAGGTGGAGGGGTAGCATTTCTTATGCAATGCGGGCCTGAATTCGCCCATTACATCACTGTTCGTCAGCCCGTACAAACGTGCGTCTGGCGTCACACGAGATTGAACATTTGTATCCGAGTAGACCGGCTACCAACCGGTTGAAGGTGCGGGGTTAACCTCCCGCGTGCGAATGTCGCGTAGAGCGTGGTGCCATGAGAATGGCCCGCCACGTTCGAGAGAGGCTTGTGAGCTTAAAACCTGAAAATCTTTCAGGCCAATACTCACACTCTATCTCATGGTTGTCCTGGGAAAACAGGGCGACCAAGACAGACTCGCAAGATGCGAGCCGCGATGGTTGAAGCGGGTGCGGTCAATGCGTGAAAGGGGCACGCGACCTAATCCCGCCCACGGGGTTCGGACCAAAGCTCAAGGAGCTATCGGGGTGAAAGTCCCTCGTTAGGGTTCGTTCAACGTGGAAGGTGCCGGGAGCTTGTGCGTGGTGACACGTGCAATCGGAGCAAGACAGGCTTCGACGTTCGGATGAGAAAAGTCCGACGGTGAAAAGCTCAACGGTGAAAGGGGCGAAAGCCCTTACCTTGAAGGTGCGATACAGAGACGGTGCCGAACTGTGAATGGGCAGAGGTGGTGCGACGGGTAAGCGGGTGTTTCTAGTTTTGACCCGCAGAAATCAGGCCGACACGCACTTCGTGTTCGACCTGCAAACTTCTTCGTCTCGGGAGAGGCAGAAGCTACGCCCACGCCCGGACTCGAAAGAGTCCTTCCACAACGTCACTGGTTGCAAAGCATCCATCGCTAATTGGGTAACGACTTCGGCCTCCGGGGTTGGTCCCTCGGTGCCTGGCTTTTGTCAGCCGGGTGTTTCAAACGCCAAAGTCGGACAAGAGTGGTGCAAGTAGGACGAAGCATTGGCTTCGCCGCACGATGGCAAGGCAGTCATCGGACGGTCCGTGAAGTAACGGGTGGTGCCGACTTCAATACGGGAACGAAAGCACCGACGCGATTTTTCTTCTCGTTGGTGACGGCATGAGGGGCCGCGCGCGGTTGGACTTCTAGTCCACGCACGCGGCCTTCTTCGTGCTGCCAAAGGCAGACGATTCGATTGAAAGTCGTCTCGCGGGGACGCGAGCGGTCTTTTGATTTCGGGAATCGACTGACAGCCTGCGTGAATCCAAGGATTCACGCCCACGGCTGACACGGTTTTGCTTGCCGCTACCGGTATGGATTGCGGTGCGGCTGCTAAAAACTAGCAGACGTACGACCGCAATTCCCGTAGCGGAAGCCGCGATTTGGCGATGAACGCACTGCGGACGATAGTTCCGGTGGGCGTTCACGCATTGGGTTTTATTGGGCTTCGGGGGTTGTGCCTTCTCTTTGAGAAACAACCCCCACACGTGACGGCATAACGGCGGTATGCAATACCGTTGTGTCGCCGTCAGCCGTGAGGCGTTCGTCCAGCAGCTCGCCAACTACGTGTCGGCGGGCTTCTGGCGATACGTCAGCGGCAGCGTGCCCTTGCACAAGAATCCGGCGGACGTAGACCGCAAGCTCGTCGGGCAATACGGCATCGACATGAGCAAGTGGGCACGGTCGCGGCGGAAGAAGGCCGGGGGCGGCAACGTCCATTACCTGCGGCACGAGCGAACATTCGTTCTGCTCGTGTCGCCGGGGCCGCATCCGATTCTCGGGCGGGAATCGACGCTGCGGGACCTTCGCCGTGCTCCCTTCCGCTTTCACGGGTACAGCATCGGGTGCGGCATGGGGACGGATGGCCGCTGGCACGCCTCGATACGCATCCACGCCGAAGAGTACCGGCGACTGAAAATGCACTTGCTCCCCCTGGCCGTGCATCAAACGGCGGAAGCCCTTGCCCACGAATTCCAGACCCTTCCGTTTGTTCCGTATGCCCGCGTCCGACGCCAGCTTCTCAACCTTCTGCGAGCCGTGAACCGCCAGCGAAGAATGGCGGGCCTAGAGCTGATTCCCTTCACCGTCCTCACTCTCCGCCGCACGCCCGCGAAGGTCTTCGAGCAATAAGCGGCTTCCGTTCCGATTCTTTCCGCCATTGGCCCTCTTAGTCCTGCGTAGCATCCATCATGGAAGCTTCCGAATTCCCGGATGTGCGGACTAAACAGCTTTTTCACGGAGACGCTCATGTTTGATGACTTCGAGTATCGAGAGTTGCGAATCGCTCCACGTCTGAGTAGCCAGCAGGTCCAAGCCCTCGCGGACCGGGCCGGTGCTTCGGGGATTAGCCCGCAGGAATACGTGGAAGCGATGGTTGAAAAACTTACGCTTCATATGGCCAGGGACACGCGATTTCCTGAGAAGGTCATCCTGCATGAAGACGTGTATGTGCAAGCGGTGCTTCGCCCAGACAGCCATCACGCCGCCTGCGTTGCTTTCGCCAAGGAGGGCGGGGCACAGCTTCTCATCACGCCCAGGATTTATGGCAACGTACAAGACGGTCTGCGGGAAGCGAAAGTTCCGAAGGAACGAGCGGATGAATTGATTCGAGTTCTGAATCGGGATTCCGAACTCGTTGGAGAACCGGAGTTGTCTAAGGATGCCGAGGACGAAGATTCACTTTACTACGTGAACCTGGCCATCTCACAGGAAGGGGGCGGTGGCAGCCAGATTACTTTGGTCACCGAAAATCCGTACTCGCTCCGATTCATGGACCTTCAGACTTTCGACAGTGATGGATTTGTTTTTAACCATCCGACGATTCGGATTGTCAATGCGGAAGCCTTCATGAGGGAGAGGGCAGCGGAAGACCCTGCGGCCAAGGCGACGGCTGAGGCAGCCCTACCGAGGGAAACGCGAGTTCTTCCGACACCTGAAAAGTCTGACCACAAATCACAGGAGTACATTCGCCTGGAACGTCCATGCCGAACCTCTGACAAGGTGGTTTTCGACGGGTCCGTTTACCGGCGTGCCTTGCTTGTTCCCTATGGGCCGGAGGCGGAGTGTCTTGCTCATGCCCAAGCGGGATGGTGCAAATTGGTTGTTACCCGCGACTTGGTCTCCGCACTGCTCCATGAGCTTAAGGAAGTAGACGGCGTTAGGCACCGAACCGCAGAATTGGTTCGCTACCTCAAAAAGCACGCCGAATGGCAGAGAGAACCGAGATTGCCTGTGGGCACTGACGTTGAGGGCTTCAATCTCGCCCTCGCGAATCGGAAGGAAAATATCACGCTTGTTTCGAGCCAATCTTTGGGAAATGCGAGCCACTTATTCAAGGATTATCCGGGCGTCCACGTGGTATCGGCTCACGAATTTCTGAAAGAGCGGGAGAATGTCCAGCCGGAAACTCCCTCGCGGCGAGAATCACGGTCGGGTGCAAGTCATGTGCTCGACGTTGCGAAGCGAGCGTTGGAGGCTTCTCGCCTGAATCGAATCACAGACCGTGTGAAGGGGTTAGACCGCGACATTGAGCGGTGAACCGACGGAATGACAATTCGGTCCCGCCAACTTGAGAAACGGCAATGCCTTAAAGTTGCACAATCAAAACCCATATTTGTCCTTCCGCATCCGAAACGCATCTTTCCCACCCTCCATGACCGTGGTGATTTCCTTGCGAATCTCCTCCACGTCAATTGCACCTTGGCACTTGATTCGCCCCCCCGATTGGTCGCCGGTGGTGCGATAGTCACAGCAGACAACCAAGTCCGCATCGCCATTAACCACGATGTTGGCGTTGTGGCTGGTGAAGATAATTTGTCGGCTCGATTTGGCGGTCCAAATCTCTTCAACAATTTGGAGTATGACTTGATTGTCAAGGTCTTCTTCGGGCTGGTCGATGATAAGCGGTGGCCCGGATTGATGAAGAAGCACACGCAATAGTGCGGTTGCTTGTTGACCCGCCGATGCGTCAGAGAATTTGATGTACTCACCTTCACGCTGCTTGTACTCAAATGCCGGAGAGTCATTGAGGTCTGTGAGCGAGATTTCCAACCACCCTTCGGGCTTGAGCTTACGAGCGACTTTCTCAATGTCCTGCCGCGAGAACCCGGCGGCAGATATCCTGGGAACATCCGGAATTACCGGGCTCGACACTGCGTCGAAATCAATCGCGGATAAGTGCTCAAGTTCCTCAAGCACTGATTCCCATTCCTGCACGCTATCCACCGCACGAGCGACACCGGCACATAGGTCATCTATCTTCTTTGCCTGACCTCGAATTCCCGTGCCTTCGAGCGTCGTACTCAATTGTCCGGCAACTTTGGAAATGCCTCCACCTGCATGAAGATTGGCTCTTATTGCACCTGATGACAGGCGACTGAGTTCCTGGCATCGCTCACCGAGCAATGTTGCACGCTGGCGGCAATAATCGACACGCTGCTGTCGCAAACTGGCGTAATCAGTCTCGGGTGTACCTTGAGATTGATATGTCTCTCGTCTCTCGGCAATGGTTGAACGAAGAGCGTTGGCACGAGCTTCGACTTCGGAAATCTGGTTCAAAAGGGATTCATGAGCCACGGCTCTCTTTCGAACTTCGTCGAACTTCGTCGCGTGTGCTTGTTGTTTTGCTGTCCAGTTCCTTCGGTTGTCCGAGAATCGCGTCCAATCGGCATTTGCTTGCGTCAAGAGTTGTTCGATTCCCTCAATCCTGGTTCTTGCCGCCGTAAATACCGACGAGATACTTTCGTCGCATTCGCCAAGGAGTTGGTCATTGGGCTGTGTGGCATCTCGCGTGTACCTTGCTGGTAGCGGCTCTAACTCGGATTTTGAGCGACGGACGACTTCATTGAGTTTGTCAACATTTCGCTGCCATTGGTCGAACACCTGTTGTTCAATCGAGTAGCGTTCCTGTTCCTTCAACACCGCCTGGTCGTCTGGCGATAACCCCTTCAAGCCAGTTCGAAGGGACTCCAACTGCTTCTCCAAAGACGCAAGCTCAACCTCTTGCCTGGCAATTTCGGTCCCCAGCTTTCGCTTGCGAAGAAGTTTGTTGTACGCGTCGCGTATCAAGGAAACAGTGTCGTCGCCAAGACTCTGAAGTTCGGCGAGCCGACGTGCTACTGGTGCCTCAACGAAACGCGTTAGTTCGTCCGAACGGACGCCAACGGCACTCAACTGTTTCTGGCTGTAAGCCTGGAGGGGAAGAAGTTCACGGATATCTTGCTCCGTGACCGGCTTCAGCGGTTCTTCCCCAACTTTGAGAAGGATCTCGGAGCTTTCTGTTTTACGCCGGACCTGATGACGAACACCGTTCACAGTGAACACAATTGTCACCGTGGCGTTGTGAGGAACGAGTGTGTTTTCGATTAGGGAATTTCGTTTGCTGTTAAAATCCGGAACATCTTCGGACGAGAACTGCGGTGGTTGGTCGCACAATCCCCACCGGACATATTCGAGGATTGTGGACTTGCCCGTTCCGCGTCCACCAATGAGGCAGTTGAACTGCGGATTGAACTCCAAATCAATCGGCCCCATGAATTTGCTGAGCGAAACGTGGACGGATTCTATAACAAGGGCTGGGAGTTGCGGTTGTGTGTGGGAAATTCGCGTCTTTCGTGCGAGGCACGCCTGCCGAATTGCCTCCGCCGTAGGTTTCGCCCATTTCACCCAAACTGAGTTGTTTCCTAGTGTGGCTCGGTCTTCCGAGCGGCTATCCGACGTTGGGAAAATGCCGAGAGGCTTGAATCCGTATGCTTCAATCTTTCCTTCGAGAATGTTCCGGTCACCTACCCCAACACCATCGATGCCGTGGTCAAGATATCCACCGACACAAGGCATCGACTTATAGTGAGCAAGAAATCCCTGACGTTGAAGAGTAGTCTGACTGCCACAGTTGACGTTCGGAAGGACAATATAACGGCCCTTTAGGATACTCAGTTCATCGAGCCGTTTATGCAGTGCAATGAAATCCGTGAAGTGGTCGAGACGTTGAACTTGAGCGTGCTTGGCATTCGCGGGAGGGTCTGGATTCAATGAGAGTGCCGTCGCCACCTGTGGCAAGAATTCCAGCGGGAAATCGGAATCGAGTAGAAGCAATGCTTGACACGGAATCCCCAGCGTTAGTTCCATGCCTGGAAACACGACTATTTGCTGTTGCTCAGGCACCGGGTTGCCTTGGGCATCGAACTCTGTTCGTGCCGCGTCTTTGAAATATCTGTAGAAGGCAGTGTCGTGATGGTCGGTTATCGCGACAGCATCAATGCCTTTGGTGCGACAATGGCGGATGAAATCCTTCGCGACTTGTTGACGCTCCGCATCGACGGTCGGGCAGTTGCCGGTCCAGTTCAAGTCACGCGGCGTGTGGACTTGGAAATCGCAACGAAAAAAGTGTGCACCGCTGTCCATTTCATGCCTTCCCTGCAACTGAATTCAGAAGTGAACCGACGTATGTGTCCCGGTCGTCCGGCTGGAAGAGGACGTTGCACGCCGCGAATTCCTCCTTGGTCATCCCGTCCGACCACCACTTCACCTGGATATAGGGGGTGTTGGAGACGATGAACGAAGCCAGCGTGACTTCCGGGTCCGCGAGACGAACTTCCAATTCTTTGATTGTCTCGTGGAACGCAATCTTCGGGTCGTGCCGACCTTCGAGATTTCGCAATCCCTTCGGGTCAACAAACGTGATGAACTGCTTCTTCGGCGTGAGCACCCACAGAATGAAATCCGGATGGAAATTCCCCGCCTCAAAGAAACCAATGCCGCGTCCTCGGCTGAGATTCCGCAACAGGTACAACTCTCGTTTTTCAAAGAACGGCTTGTTCGCATCGTAATACTTGCGAAGGTCTTCAACGAACATCTTCTCACCATCGTTCAGGTCCACCGGGCTGATTTCGATGAGCTTGCTGGAACAATGGAGGAGGGGGTAGTAGAGGTGCTGGCCAAAACCGATGGCATGGAGACTCTTGAAATTCCAGTCCTGGATTTTCTTCGACGTGATGAGAGCCTTGAGTTCCACCAGTTTGTCGGCGATGTCCTCCGCCGACTCGTCAATGAGAAGCCGGTACTCGTCGATGAAATTGGGGTCGCTCTCGTCCAGTTCCCTCAACTCAAGGAACTTCTGCTCATACGCACTCTTCTCGTGCTTGTAGTAGCGGTCCGCGTATTTCTTGAGCAACGCCACCGCGATTTCCTGCCACTGCCTCACCTGTTCAAAGCTGCGGAATTCCAACTCCGACGGCGGAATCAGCAGCGTGTACCAGTCCGCCCGTACCAGAAGGTCGGTCATAGCCTGCTTGGAAAGATTCAAGTTGAACCAAGCCCGCTCCGCCTTGAACCGTTGAAGTTCGAAATACACCTCGTCCATGTCCATGAACGCTAGGTGCGTGTCCCTGGTCAACCGTCCTTCTTCCTTGACGGCAACTTCTTCGCTACCTCGTCCCGTGGGGCTGGTCATCGCCTGGATGCGAGGATACCAGTCAAGCTGGACTTTGGCCTTTAGGAGCTTTTCAGGTGGCGGCCCCAAGTCGGGCTTTGGGCCTCCCCGCTTGAAATCAATGCCCTCCTTCAACCGGAGCATCTTGAGCTTCTTGCTATTCAGATTTGGGATGACGGGCAGAATGAACTGCAAGCGATTCTCGTTCGGCGGGAGACCTTCTTCTTCAAGGTACTCCTTGAATTGCTTCATGTAGTCCGCATGCACGCCGAAGATGTTGAGTGTTTCCAGCACGCGGACGTGCTCTGGTGGCCGCACGTCGCCTAGCACTACAACGCGGGATGAGCTCAAGTAATCAAAGCAGTCGAACCGATCTATTGCCTCATAATCGCAGATTTCAGGAGGCAAGGAAGCGATGGATGCGCAGGCGATTGCGGCTTTAAGTGGTGATCTG